>Ga0070741_10001485_pt1 | contig 71079 bp, 61 predicted proteins | sample Coa_R1_4_FD_66440 | JGI IMG/M metagenome (GOLD analysis project Ga0070741, IMG submission 66440) | Surface soil microbial communities from Centralia Pennsylvania, which are recovering from an underground coalmine fire - Coalmine... | ecosystem: Environmental > Terrestrial > Soil > Unclassified ... | reverse complement strand
TTGGCTTTCTTTTTAGGAGCATTGGGTTCGTTCGGTAACTTGTGGCTCTTTCACTGGCTGTCTCGCGCCATTGCGCCCGGCGAATCCTCTCGCAAACCATGGCAAGCGGGTGCGTTCATAGGCCGCTATCTTATACTGTTCACACTAGGCTATGTTATAGTCAAAGGCTTAGGCGTCAATCCTTTACCGGTGGTATTTGGTCTATTCGCCAGCACAGCCGCCATACTTTTTTCTTCGGCGGTCGAAATCGTTCAAAGCCGTTTTGGAACCCGGCACACGGACTAGCCTGACAGCCGAGCGGCGCTTGGTCAACAGTGGCACGAAATCGTCAAGCAGCCGCATAGGCGTGGCCGGGCAAATTATTTAGAAATGCACGAACTCTGGATTACTAAGCTCTTCAACAGCAATCTGGCCGGACCGGCTAACACCGTTCTAAACGCCATCAATTTTCCTGCCGCGGATCAACGCAATCCCTGGAGTGATTGGATGGTCTGTGAAATTGTTGTTTTTCTGTTTGTCCTCGTCTTTTTTGCCGTATTGCGCGCGCGGCTTTCCGTTGATCGCCCCGGCAAAGCACAGCACACAATGGAGGTGCTCTACGATTTTGTGCACGCCTCCTCGGAAGAAGTGGTCGGTCACGAGGGTCCGCGCTATCTCGCCTTCTTCGGAACCATATTTATATTCATTCTGTTTCTGAACTTGATTGGGCTGATTCCTGGCTTTGATTCGCCAACCATGTATCCGATGGTGCCGCTCGGTTTCGCCGTCTGCACGTTTTTCTTCTATCACTTCACCGGAATGCGAGAACACGGCTTGGGATATATCAAACAATTTCTCGGCCCGTTCTGGTGGCTAGCCGCCCTGATGCTTCCCATTGAGATCATCAGCCACTTCGCCCGTCCTCTTTCGCTCACCGTCCGTCTTTTTGCGAATATGTTTGCCGGTGAGCAGGTTTATCTGACGTTCATAGCGCTGACGAAGATCATTGTTCCCGTAGTTTTTATTGGCCTGCACACTTTCGTCGCTTTTCTGCAGGCGTACATTTTTATGCTGCTCGCGATGGTCTATGTTGGCGGGGCCGTGTCGCACGAGCATTAAGGCCTGATCCGCTTTCAGTGTGAGCGCCCGGCGTCCCAACGCACGGTGTCGAACCACCTCCTGAGAGCAACTTAATAGGAGAACCAAACAATAATGAAAAGTAAACTCACGTTGCTCGCCGTCACCATGATGGCGATGGCGAGTCCGATGTTCGCGCAAGGAGCAGGTAACACTGATCCGTCGAACTATCGTTTAGCAGCAGCTTACATCGCAATGGGAATCGCCTCTGGTCTTTGCGGTCTAGGCCAGGGTAGAGCGACAGCTTCGGCAGCGGAAGCCATGGCTCGTAATCCCGGCGCGATTGCAGCTATCCGCGTCGCTCTCATTTTAGGTTTGGTGCTGATTGAATCATTGGCGCTTTACACGCTTGTGATCACATTCATCGCCAAGTAAACAGAACCGCGCGCTGTTAGCAAGCGGACTAGATCAAAAAACAGGCCTGCCGGTGCCCAGGTACCGACAGGCCTTTTCATTTGTCATCATTTAATTTCGCTTCCAATGAAACTTCAAGGCATCTTCCCCGCGCTCACAACGTGCTTCAACGAAGAAGGCGCGCTGTCGAAAGAAAAAACCGTTTACAACATTTCGAAACTAAACAAGATTGCCCTCACTGGCTATGTGGTTTGCGGGTCTACTGGTGAAACACCGCTTCTCTCGACCGATGAACGCATTCAACTCATGAACTGGGTCAGTGAAGCCGCGGCTGAAGGCAAGACCCTTATCGCCGGCGTGGGTGCGGAAAGTGTTCATGAAACAGTAAGGCTCGCAGGCCTAGCCGCCGATGCCGGGTTTCACGCTGCGCTGGTCCTTTCGCCGTTTTATTACCGCGTCCAGATGCACAAACCAGATCTGCAGATGTTGTTCTTCCGTTCTGTTGCCGATCGTTCCAGGCTGCCCGTTTTGCTTTACAACATTCCTCAAGTGACCGGTTACGATCTGCCCGTTGATACCATTGCGGCTCTCTCACATCACCCGAACATCATCGGCATGAAAGATAGCTCTGGCAATGTGGACAAATTGAAGGAAACAGTGAACGCTGCCAAGCCGGGCTTTCAGGTGCTATCGGGTGCGGGCGTGAATTTTCTCGATGCTCTCCACGTCGGGGCCACTGGAGCGATTTTGGCGCTGGCGAATCCGCTGCCCTACGCTTGCGTCACCGTCTGGGAAGCATTTCGCACGCGTGAATATGAGGCCGGCAAGGATTGGCAAACGCGCATCAGTCCGGCTGGTCGCTTGATCGCCACAAAACACGGCATACCAGGGCTCAAGTACGCAATGGAGTTGAACGGCTACTATGGAGGCCCTCCGCGGCTGCCATTTTTACCGCCTTCAGCGCAAGCGAAGAGCGAAATCGAGCAGGCTTTCGACGGGCTACGAAGCTAAAAAATCGTGGAGTTATCCTTAAATTTTTCCGGCATCTACAAATAGGAGAACTATGGAACACGAGTACCTGATAAAAACGGAGCATCCTCCGCGCGTTTCCGATGCAATGATCGCCATGCGCGTGCCAAGCTTTGTAGTGTTTCTCGCGTCAGCTTGGTTTTTTGTCACGCCATTGGCTTACTATGGCGTTTCACTCGACGCAAGCGCCGCAAATTGTTGGTGCGTGGGAGGAATTTTGCTGCTCTCCTGCACGGCGCGCTTATGGTTTCCGATTCCAACCGCTGGTCTTAGTTGGTTCAATATGATTCTCGGGTTGTGGGTATTGATCTCCCCCTGGATCTTCGGCTTCACCTCCGAAACCGGGCGCTTCGTCAATACCTTGTGTTTAGGCACGGTCATCGTTGGAATGTCGCTCGCTTCCGTTTTTGCGGGAAAGTTCCCAGGAACGCCGCTGGCCACCGCTTATGAAGACCGGCAAGGACTCGAAGAGCAAGAGTACGAAATGAAACCGCCGCGTCGGCGCCACCGCTATTGAGGCGAACATAAGGCGAATAAACGTGCTATGCTGATGTCTGGACATGCTCATAGCACCGAATGCTGCTGTTGCCCAATTACGCGAAAATATTAGTGATTTGGAGGGTGCGCCTCGCCGGTTCGCCCGCACGGTTTCGGTTTGCAACTTCGTCGATGATGTATTGCCTTGCGGAGGTTTGCCCCTCGGCTGCATTCATGAATTAAGAGGCAATCCCGCCAGTGTTACAGCCTTTGCCGGTTTGCTTTCTGCCCGAATCCCGGGTCAGGGAGCGATTTTTTACATAGAGCCGTCGCGGACGTTTTACCCGCTAGGTCTTCTGCCCTTTGGGGTCGACCTTCAACGCTGGATTCATATCCGTGCCCGACGCCCGAAGGACTTACTCTGGATAGTTCTCGAAGTCCTCCGCTGCCCCCAAGTAAATGCTGTCCTGGCTGCCCTGCCATCAGCCGACCTCACTTTTTCCCGCCGCCTTCAATTAGCAGCCGAAAGCAGCGGCGCCACCGGATTTTTGTTCGGCAACCTGGCTTCCGCCATCACGCGTTGGCAAATTTCCCCTATCCGAAACTTCGGCTGGTCTCTCGAACTTCTTTACTGCCGGGGCGGACGGCCGGGCGCTTGGAATGTCGCCGGGCACAACGGCCAACTGGAACTCGCCCGCCCCACACAGCGCGAGCTTACGGGCGCTCTATCAAAGACCGCATGATATGTCCCGGCGTCTGCTCTGCCTGTACTTCCCCGATCTGCCGGATTCTGCTCAGATTAAGCAGCGCCTCATCCACTGGTGCAATCGCTATTCGCCCTTAGTTGGCGATGACGGCTTCGGTGGAATCGTTCTCGACATTACTGGATGCTCGCATCTGTTTGGCGGCGAAGAAGCGCTGCTCAACGATTTGCAAACCCGAATTCGTCGGGCAGGCCATCGTGTTCGCGGAGCCATCGCCGACGGCTTAGGCGCAGCTTGGGCGTTGGCTCATTATTCGAAGCAAGTAATTGTCACCGGCAGCGAATTGCCGCAGGCATTGAATCCGCTACCTGTCGAAGCCCTGCGTTTGCCTGAAGAAGTCACTCGCGCACTGCGCCGCGTCGGCTTGTCTACTATCGGCGCTTTTCAAAAGGTATCTCGTCAGGCGATAGTGACGCGCTTCAGCGCCGCAACTCTTTTGCGGTTGGATCAGGCCTTTGGTCAAGTAGAAGAGACAATCACTCCCTATCGGCAGCCTGCGCCCTATTCGGCCCGGCAATCCCTCCCCGAGCCTATCGCAACCGCCGATGCGGTCGAATACGTATTGCGCGAGTTGTTGAAAGATCTCTGTGTGCGCTTGGAAAAAGAACACATGGGCGCACGCCACTTAATTCTTGATTGTTATCGCGTGGATGGAACCGTAGCTGCCTGTGAAATCGGCACTTCAAAGCCAGTGCGTTCGGTTAAGCGCCTGATGCGCCTTTTTTCCGAAAGGCTGGACAGCATCGATGCGGGATTTGGCATTGAAACGCTCATCCTGTCGGTCTTCAATTTAGAGCGCTTCGACCCGGCACAGTTCATGCTTCCCGAGCTTGATCCGAATAGCAAGCAGAACCCCGAAGCTCTGGATGAGTTGGTGGACCGCTTGGGCATGAGGCTGGGTTTTCAGCACGTGACCAGGATTCAGATTTGCGAAAGCTTTCTGCCTGAACACGCCGTCGCCTTCCAGCCGGTAACAACGCCGCAAATTCAAAGTGCGACGTGGCCGGAATATCGCTTGCGCCCCGTGCATTGGATCGATCCGCCTACACGTATTGAAGTCTCTACCATTCATCCCGGCGGCGCACCCGTACGATTTCGCTTGGGTCAGCGATTACATCGCATCGTGAAATCGGAAGGTCCTGAGCGCTTAGCTCCTGAATGGTGGCGAGCACAGCAGCCACTGCATTGGAAGGCACGCGATTATTACCGTATTGAAGACGAGAGTGGCTGCCGCTTCTGGATTTTCAAGGAACTACAAATTATCGAATCTTCGGTCTCACGTTGGTATCTACGTGGCCAGCTTGCTTAGATATGTACGCAGAGCTACAAGCATCATCCAATTTCAGTTTTCTGCGCGGAGCTTCCCATCCACAAGAACTGGCGGAAACAGCGATCGGATATGGCTATAAAGCCATTGCTATAACAGACCGCAACACGCTGTCAGGCATTGTTCTTGCGCATTCGCATATCCAGAAGGCGCAAACACCAACGCGCTTTATCGTGGGCTGCCGTTTGGATCTGTCCGACGGTTCGAGTCTGCTCTGCTATCCCACTAATCGCGAAGCCTACGGACGTCTTACACGGCTTCTTACTGTGGGCCGTCGCCGCGCCGAAAAAGGCGAATGTATTCTTCATTTGTCCGATGTCGAAGAGTACGCTGAAGGGCAGCACTTCATCTGCCCGTTTCCTGAAGTACTCAGTGAGAAAGTCGTTCGACATATTCAGACTTGCACAACTAAATTTCAGGGCAGATTTCATCTAGCGCTCACTCATACTTGCCGTGGTGATGATCATCGCTGGCTTCAAACGGTATCAGAATTCGCATCATCTCTAAGCATCCCCGTCGTTGCTGCCAGCGATGCGCTCTATCACGATCGTGAACGCAAGATGCTGCAAGATGTGGTCACCTGCATTCGTGAAAAATGCACGCTGGCGGAAGCAGGATTTCGCTTGGAAGCGAATGCCGAGCGGCATCTAAAGCCAATTGGCGAAATCTTTCAGCTATTTAAAGCTTGGCCGCATGCGCTCGAAGCAACCATCGAAATCGCCGATCGATGTCTCTTCTCTCTCAACGAGCTTCGCTATGAATACCCGGAAGAAATTTCGGAGCCGGGATTATCGCCCCATGAAGATCTAGTAAAGCGTACGTGGGCAGGCGCAAAATGGCGCTATCCGAATGGCATTTCCGACAAGGTTCGCGACAAAATCGAGCACGAACTCACGTTAGTTGGCGAATGCGAATATGCGCCTTATTTCCTGACGGTTCACAACATCATAGAGTTTGCGAAAAGCAAAGGAATTCTTTGCCAGGGCCGCGGGTCCGCCGCGAATTCCATGATTTGTTACTGCCTGGACATCACACAAGTAGACCCAATAAAAAGAAAGCTTTTATTTGAACGGTTTATCTCCGCTGCTCGCAACGAACCGCCCGACATAGACGTAGACTTCGAGCATGAACGGCGCGAAGAAGTCATTCAACACATTTACGAAAAATATGGTCGTGAACGGGCGGGCATTGCCGCTACTGTGGTGCATTACCGCACGCGCCGCGCTGTTCGTGAAGTGAGTAAGGTTCTTGGCCTTTTCGAAGAAGCTGCACCGGCATTATTGAAATCGGTGTGGGGCTGGAGTAACGACGGTGTTGGAGATGCGCAGGCTCATGAAGCGGGATTGGATCCATCCGATCCGCGCTTGCGTTTGGCTCTTGATCTCTCGAAAAACTTGATAGGTTTTCCGAGACATCTATCGCAGCACGTTGGGGGCTTTGTTATGGCGCGTGGACGGCTGGACGAGTTAGTTCCTATTGAAAACGCGACCATGGAGGATCGCACCATCGTTCAATGGGATAAGAACGACCTGGACGAGCTGGGATTGATGAAGGTAGATGTTCTCGCATTGGGAATGCTCACCGCCATCCAAAAAGCTTTCACTCTGCTGGAACAGCATTACGGGATCAAACACACTCTCTCGAGTCTCGACAAAAAAGATCCTGACGTTTACAAGATGCTGCAGAAAGCCGATTCCATCGGCGTCTTTCAGGTAGAGAGCCGCGCGCAGCAAAGTATGCTGCCTCGCTTGAAGCCGAAAGAATTTGATGATCTGGTAATCGAAGTCGCCATCGTGCGGCCAGGGCCGATTCAGGGCGACATGGTCCATCCTTATCTGCGGCGCAGAGAAAAAAAGGAATTGCCGGAATATCCAAACGAAGCGTTAAGGGAGATTCTCGAAAAAACCTTGGGTGTTCCGCTTTTTCAAGAACAGGCGATGCAAATCGCTGTCATTGGTGCGGGGTTCAGCCCTGAGGATGCAGATCAATTGCGCCGTTCATTAGCGACTTTCCGGCATGTGGGTACGATTGCCAGTTTTGAAGAACGGTTTCTTTCCGGAATGAAAGAAAACGGATATCCGGATGAGTTCGCCAAACGCTGTTTCAACCAGATTAAGGGATTTGGCACTTACGGATTTCCAGAGTCGCATGCAGCTTCGTTTGCCAATTTGGTCTATGTCTCCGCTTGGATCAAATGCCATTATCCGGCTGTGTTTTGTGCAGCGCTGTTGAACAGTCAACCCATGGGATTTTATGCGCCTGCGCAATTGATTCGTGATGCCCGCGAGCATGGCGTAGAAATGCGCCCCATCGATGTCAATTACAGTAACTGGGACTGCGCGCTTCAAATCTCGAATTGGCGCGGTAAATATGCAGTTCGCCTTGGCTTGCGGCTGGTAGCGGGATTATCGGAAAAAGATGCCACTCTGATCGTAAAAGCGCGTGGTGCCACAGCGTATCGTGTGCCAGACGAAATTGTTCTGCGGTCCGGATGCAGCCGTCTTGCAGTGGAACGTTTGGCGCAAGCGGATGCGTTCGGCTCCATGCGCTTGAAACGGCGGCAAGCGATTTGGAAGGCAGGCGCAGTAGAACGCGACATGCCACCGCTCTTTCGTGAGGCGCAGCAAAATTTATTTGAAGACCCCAACGTGGATCTCCCACCGGCATCGCCGAGTCAGGAAGTCGTCGAAGACTATGTAGCGACCGGACTCACATTACGCAAGCACCCATTAACGTTTCTGCGTTCCTGGTTGCGGGAAAAGAAAGTAATACCGGCTGCAATGGTCAAGCAGACGCCAAATAACAGATTGGTAACTGTTGCTGGTCTGGTTTTATTCCGCCAGCAGCCTGCCACCGCGCACGGAACCATTTTCCTTTCGCTCGAAGACGAAACAGGAGTGATCAATTTAATTGTTTGGAAGAATGTGCAAATGAAATTCCGGCAAGCTGTCTATGCTGCGAAACTACTGGCCTGTCGAGGGCAGGTGCAAAGAGAAGGGCAAGTGCTTCACGTTATCGCGCGCCAGATCTGGGACTGGTCGCATCAATTACGCACCTTGAACGCCGAAAGGGCGGATTCGCTGCCAGTCCGCAGCCGGGATTTTCGATAACCAGGATCTCAGCCCATCCACTGCGGATTCTTGATAGTCCCGTCATAAACAATGCTGGTCTTAAAACGTTCGAATTTCCCTGTCAGGGCCGCATCCCGCGTCTTATCCAGAATCGCGATGACCTCAGCTTCGGTTAATGGTTTGAATGTGCGTGCCACCTCAAACGCCTGATCGAGGATTTTCATGCTGTCGCAACCGGTGATAACAACGGAGGTCGGCAGATTTAAGGCGTAATGCAGGCACTCCACCGGTGTTACGGTGTTGCTTTTTAAAAGATCTCCGCTGCCCATCGGTTTCATCCCGAGAACTGCGATTCCTTCCTCAACGAGTTTGGGCAAAACGTTATTGGCAAAACTGCGGAAATGAGCATCCATCGGGTTCAATGGCATTTGGCATGAATCGAAGTGGAAGTTATGAAGTTTGGCAACCTCCAGCATGCGTTCATGGACCAAAGGATCTTTATGGCCGGTAAATCCGATGTAGCGCACTTTCCCCGCTTGCTTTGCGGCCATAACACCTTCAAGCGCCCCACCCTCGGCGAAGAAGCGATCGGGATCGTCGAGCCGGATGTTTTCGTGATACTGGATCAGGTCGATATGATCGGTTTGAAGACGGTGCAGCGACTCGTCAATTTGTTGGGCCGCTGCTTGACGCGTGCGGCCGTCGAATTTCGTCATCAGGAAAGCCTTCTGACGGTAGCCGTCGCGAAGCGCCTTGCCCATGCGGACTTCACACTCACCGTTCGCATAATCCCAACAGTTATCCAGAAAAGTGATGCCGCGATCCAACGCGGAGCGGACGATGGCGATAGCATCCTGTTCGCTCGGCCTTCCCAGATGCGCGCCACCCAGGCCGATGGCAGAGACGCGTTCCCCCGTGCGGCCGAGGTTCCGGTAGATCATGCCATTCGACTGTGCCGTATCGCCCGTCCCTTGAGCCCGGCTCAATGCAGCAATTCCGGCGCCTGCCATAACGTTCAGAGCTTGTCGTCTGTCCATACGATTAGATTAGTGCTTATTTTTGCAGTTGATCCACAATTCTCCGGACCAGAGCGAGCAGCTCATCACTGTCCTTTGACTTGTCACCCAATTGCTCAAAGTCGCGGCGAAATGCCAACGACGCATTTGGATAGTAGAGTTCGAAATTTTCTTTTACTTCTTTCCAAAGCTCCATGGAAATGAAGCCGGTTGCACCCACAGGAATCGGGTAGACGTTCCCGCGCTTGCAAATCTCGAATTCTTCTTTCATTCCTCCGGAAAGAACAATGTTTCCTGCCGCATCGCGTTTGTTGCCGAAAACAAAGATAGCGATGCCGGCATAATCGATCATTGCCTTTCTATATTCCGTCCACTGATTGGGAAAGTCTGTAGCGCCGGACGCCATGTATGGAAAGGGGCGCATAACAAGAGCCTCATCCGAAATCGTCTTTCCTGCCTCATTCAAGTAGGCTAGTGCTCCGTTAATCACGGCGCCCCCGATACCTACACCAAAACCGCTAACGATGCGATTTCTTTTGGCCGCCAATTGATAAACGAGCTCATGGACAAATTCTTCCGCTGTGGCGCACGACCAGTCGCCATAGTCCACAGCGGCTCCAGAAATAAAGATAGATGACCGTTTGTAATTAGCGGAGACTTGCTGAAGGAGTTTCGTGATATCCGAATATTCTTGAACCAAAACTGTGTAGACACCGAAACGCTTGAGGTCGCGGATGAAGTACTCTTGCTTCAATTGACGGTACTCAAACTCCTCGTCGGATTCACTGGCTTTCCGCGATACTTTCCGCTGGATACAGTAATGATGACGTTGGGCCTGTTCGTACTGGACACGAACGCGGCTGAGAATGTAATCGATATTTGGGTCAGTAAAGCTGAAGCCGATAAAAAGAAAAGTTTTTTCGACAAGATCTCCTCGAAGCGCCGACACAAAGGCCTCCATCTTTAGCGGATAGGCTTCGTAATCGTCTTTGCTGATCACAGCGTCCGCCGGATTATCTATGTCGCCGTGCATCTTGTAAACAACGACATCCCGGTCAGGTCTCGTTACGGGGAGTTGTTTCAGCGAGTATTTGACATCGGGCACCTTCTTTACTTCTTCGAGCGCTCTCTCGATCAACTTGTCATAGTTAGTCGTCCAATAAGTATGGATAGGAAGCTGAGCCAAAATGCGATGGTTCTGGGTAGGATTTTTGGTCGGAGAGAAGTAATTAAATATGGCTTGCGTTAGCTGCGCTTTGTTGCCTGCCTCATTACAGTGATATTGTGCGAGAGTAACCAGGTCCTGCTCTTTTTCCGGGTCGAGTCTCAAGTCCTGAATTAACTCTTTTAGTAGGCCAGCCCAGTCAACATACCCTGACGACATGGAGAGACCTGCGCCGGCAAACACCGCGGCATTCTTGTTATGCAACTCCTTTGTGTATTCACGAATGAAAACCGCAGGCAGTATAGCTTCACTCATGGCAACGTCTCTGGGTCGGCCGCTTACCGCTGATCGAGATCCCTAACCCAGATGTTGCGGAAGCTGATCGGTTCGCTCTTATCGCCGTGTGCCTGCAGCTTGATTGGCGCGCTCGTGTATGCCTTGTAGAACGGTTTGCCGATGTACAACGTTTCGCCCTTTAGCTCGAAGTGATTTTCAACCAGCACTCCGTTGAAAAAGACCGTCGCGTAAGCGGGAGTTTTCAAGGAGCCGTCGGCATCAAAGGTGGGCGCCGTCCACACCACGTCATAAGTCTGCCACTCACCAGGTTTACGTGCCGCGTTCGCCAGCGGGATGGCTTGCTTGTACAGACTACCCGCCATTCCGTTGACGTAGGTCTTATTGTTGTATGCATCAAGGACCTGCAGTTCGTATCCGGCATCGCCTGGTCCCGTAGACGCCAGGAATACGCCGCTGTTACCGCGCGCTTGGCCGGACCCTGTAATATTTTCAGGAATTTTCCACTCAATGTGTAGTTGGTAGTCTTTGAAAGTTCGTTTGGTTTCGATGTTCCCCTGAGACTTGTTGACGGTTAGGACGCCATCGGCAACGATCCAGTTGGCCGGCGATTTGTCTTTCGCTGAAACCCATTCGTTCAGGTTCTTGCCATCGAAGAGGATGATCGCATCGGAGGGAGGGGCCGTGCATGTTGCGCCTGGAGTGACGACCTTAGGAACTGGTTCCCATACTTCCGTATCTTCCGGTTTGGGCTTGGAAGTCTGGGCGTAAAGAGCTGAAGCGATAAGCGCTGCAACGAAAGAGAATCTCGCAAATCGAATAACCATCATCTAGAAAGTCTACAGCCGCCCCGCTCGGCAAATGTTTGCTGATCACTTGGGGGCGGAGATACAGTTGCAGAGTGGTTATCGTGAGGATTGTGGTCATCGCCTCCCATCCGGACGACGAAATGATCGGGATGGCTGTTTTTCTCTCTTCATTACGATCTCCCTGCCAGATCATCCACATCACTGATGGCGCGCCACGTTCCGGCAACGACGCGCGCAATGCCGGGTGTGCAACATGGCAGGAATATGCAGCCCTTCGGCTGCAGGAATTTAAAAGGGCTCTGGCCTTCACCGAGATATCAGCCGATACCGTATGTCTGGAGTGCCCTGACCAGCGCGCGGCGTGGCACATTGCAGAACATGCGAGCCGTCTGGCCAAGCTCTTTGACCGCGGCGACGATCCGATCGTCTTCACACACCCCTATGAAGGCGGCCATCCGGACCATGACGCCACAGCCGCTGCCGTGCACGCCGCAGCACGCGTGTCGAAACGCCAGCCCATGCTGTTTGAATTTGCCAGCTATCACGCCGGCGTCCGCGGAATGGAGTGCGAGTGTTTCCTCGGTAGGAACGCCGATCCTATAACATCCCCGCTGCTCAGTGCGGAGCAACGCGCCTGGAAACGGAACGTATTAAATCTATTCGAGAGCCAGAATCGGGTTCTGAATCAATTTCCGCTTCAATACGAGCCTCTACGCGCCGCGCCATTATACGATTTTTCGCATCCTCCCCATGCGGGGAATCTTTACTACGAAGGTTTCGACTGGGGCTTGGATGCTAGTCAGTGGCGAACGCTCGCATCCCGCGCATTCCAGGATCTGGGTATCTCATGCGTGTGTTGAGTGTGGCCTTCCCCGCAATTCCAGTGGGCACGGTCATCGCCGCAGGCGCCGAGCAAGTCCTGTCAATGTTGGACGCCGGTATCGTGGAACGGGGACATAAGAGCGTCGTCATTGCGGCCGCGGGATCCAAGGTTTTCGGGCAACTGATCGAGTCATCCTGCCACAAGAAAACGATTGATCGCGTTCTCGCTGCCGATTCCTTTGACGTGATCCACTTTCACGGACTCGATTTTTGGCAATATCTTCCCGAGACGGAGTTACCGATGCTGGTGACGCTCCACTTACCCGTATCGTTCTATCCGGAACATACGATTGAAGATTGCCGCTCGCGTGGCATTTTTCTGAATTGTGTATCCAGGAGCCAGGAAAGTTCCTCTCCGCTGTTGGGCGGACTGCCGGTGATTAGCAACGGAATTCGGACGCAATTCTTCGTTCCGGACGAGCCCGGCGGCTACGCCCTGTGGCTGGGACGCATCTGCCCGGAGAAGGGAACGCACTTCGCGCTCGAAGCCGCGCGTCGCGTCGATATATCTCTAATTGTCGCCGGACCTGTGTATCCTTATACTGCCCATCAGGAGTACTTTTCCCAATATGTCGAGCCATTGCTCGATGACAAACGCCGGTATATCGGTCCTGTTGGTCTCGACGAAAAGCGAAGGCTGCTGTCGCGGGCGGATTGCCTGCTCGTGCCATGCTTGGTGGCGGAAACGAGTTCCTTGGTGGCTATGGAGGCACTCAGTTGCGGAACTCCTGTCGTGGCTTTTCGTCAGGGCGCTTTGCCCGAAATCGTCGACGACGGCGAAACCGGTTTTATCGTCGGTTCGGTGGACGAAATGCCTCGAGCGATTGCGCAGGCTCGTCATCTCTCGCGCCGGTTATGCCGCGAACGGGCTGTCGAGCGATTCGACGCACGCCGAATGATCGAAGATTACCTGCCGCTCTACCGCCGGATGATCACACGCCGCTTTTCAATGCGCACGGCTCCCCACGAAAATTTATAAGACTCATCCCCGCGAAGAAAATTCCAGCACCGGTAACCGCGCTCATGAGCGTACCGGATAGCCTGTAACAGAAGCTCACGTCCGAACCCGAACGCCTGATAACGCGGATCGAATGCGCTGAGATAACCAAGAATATTCTTCAAGTAGCTGGAGGCGAGCAGGACCGCCGCGACACTTGGTCCAAACCCGATGACAAATATGCGGAGCCATCCGCGGCCAGCGAATAGCGACGCGGCTTCGCGCAAAAACTTTTCAGCGCCGTTTGCTTCTTCAGCGGCCGCGCCAAGGGATGCCAGCGGAGTTTCCCGGAGAGATCCTGCCAGTCGCAGATATCCCAATCCGCCCAACTGTTCAATTCCCGTGCGAGCCGATTAACGATTTCTGGAGTGTACTCCGGCTGGAATAAGGGATCGAGGTAGTCGGTTAGCCCAGCGCCGATCAGAGTCAACTGGCACCGGCCATTCCATTCGTGCAGGAACAACGGCATCACGCCTACAAGGCGGGACTCCTGGCGAAATACCATAACCCGCAGGTCGCCGCTTCCGAAATGCTTCCACCACGTGATCAACCACTCCGGCGTCTGAAACGGTGTTTCTGGCGGATTCCTGCTTACGAACGCTGACCATTCCGGCCGAAATTCGTGTAGCCCGTAACAATCCGTGATCGTTTCAACCCCGAGCACATGTTCCAGCTTACGATTTTCCAACGTGCAACTCTGCATTCTGCTACACGTGAAATTGTGGAAGGTGGTCCGGAAAACATTGCGTTTGCGATGCTGGTCGTTTTCGGAGCAGCCAAGCTCTTTGCTGAACTGTTCGAACGATTACGCCAGCCAGGAATCGTAGGTGAAATCCTGGCCGGCGTGGTGATCGGCCCCGCTGTCCTGAGCTTGGTGGCGCCCGATCGGGTGCTCACGGCGCTGTCAGATTTGGGTGTGATGTTTCTCCTGTTTCGCGTTGGTCTCGAAGTGCGCCCGCGCGATTTGATGGATGTTGGACGTACTGCTCTGGTAGTGGCATCGCTGGGGGTGATCGTTCCTTTTGTGCTGGCGCTGGGAGCGATGGAGTTTCTGGGCAAATCGTCAATCGAATCGATTTTCGTTGCTGCGGCACTGGTCGCAACGAGCGTCGGCGTCACCGCGCAAATTCTCTCCGCACAAGGCCTGCTCGCCGAGCGTGCGAGCCGAGTGATTCTGGCCGCGGCGGTGATCGACGATGTATTCGGGTTTATCGTGCTTTCCGCAGTCAGTGCAGTTGCGCGCGAGCACGTGAGAGTTGTGGAACTCGTCTTGAGCGGAGCATTGGCCGCGGGATTCACTATGATCTTGGCGCGGTGGGGCACAGGGGCGGTGACTCGCATTGTTCCGCGCGCACAAAACCGTCTCCGCGTAGGTGAAGTGCAATTCAATCTGGCGATGTTTACGTTGTTTGGCTTCGCGCTGATGGCGGAATATGTGGGCGTCGCCGCATTCATCGGCGCGTTTCTCGCGGGCATGGCATTGTCTGAATCTCTCGAAGAACGCGTGCGCACGCTTTCGTTAGGAGTGACCGAACTGCTTACGCCGTTCTTCCTTGCGGGAATCGGGCTGCACGTCGATCTGGGCGCGCTGGCGGCGCCCGAAACGCTTTGGCTCACGGGCATTATTGTCCTGGTCGCGGTTGTCTCTAAAATCGTGGGCTGCGGGTTAGGTGCGCTGCGACTCGGGCGTGCCGATGCACTCCGTATTGGGGCCGGCATGGTGCCACGCGGAGAGGTCGGAATGGTAGTTGCGCAGATTGGACTACGGACGAATGTTTTGTCGCCCGGAGTCTATGACGTTCTGGTGTTGATGGCCGTTCTCACGACTCTACTCGCGCCGGTAATGCTGAATGCTGCCTTTCAGGGAGTTCGCCGACACACAACGAGTGCTTCGCAGGACTTCTCGATCGGTTGATCGAACCGACTATCGAAGAAAAGAAGTGGCTGCCCGACATGGATTCGAACCATGATTAAGACGGGATTTAGAATCTGTAAATTGCAGATTGTGAAAGGCCACAAAGAGCCAAAAAATCTCAAAATCCCACATTGGTACAGCATCGGTACCGTCCAAGGCATCGTCCAGTCGACATTGTGGGGAACGGTTTAGGGCGACGCACGACACACAGTTCGCCTGAAGCCTTGGCAAGCAGAAAGTGTTGCTTTACAGATGTCGAGATGTATTTCTGTATATTCTTTTGCAGCGCCCTTTCGAGGCGCGTTGGGCGGTGCGCGCGTTTATTGAATACGAGTTTTTGCCGAATCCCGTGCTGAGACATGCTCGATAGGTCATCCCCTTTACTGCCATTAACCCCTCCGTACCGAGCATATGAATCAGGCAAATCTGCATTGCCCTAATCTCCCACAGAATGTCAAGTATATAGTCGATGGGGTCTGCCGTCGTGACGGTGGAGAGTATTCAGCGGCGCATGCGCGGAGGCTCGCAGGCGCTCCTAGTTCGAGGTGCGGACGATCAGGTCTATGTTGCTAAGTGTGCCGGGAATCCGCAAGGCACGCGAACTCTTATCAACGAATGGGTTGTTACGCGCCTACTCAAACTGCTGCAGGCGCGTACTCCAGAGCTTCATCTTCTTCGGTTTGAAACGGGGGTGCCGGGTGAAAGTCTCCTTGAATTTCGCTTCGGAAACAGGAGAATACCGATTGCGCGAGGTTTGCATCTCGGTTCGCGTTGCCCCGTTGATCCCGAGCGTGTGGCGATTTTCGATTTTCTGCCTAGGCGCTTGCTATCGAGAATCGTGAATGTCAAAGATTTCACTCTCGCATTTGTTTTGGACAAATGGGTGAGCCAGACCGATAGCAGGCAGGCTATATTCGTTCGCGAGCGGACGGGGGGGGATCAATCAGCCAAGTTTGGCGCTTACTTAATCGATCACGGAATGAGTTTTGGAGGAACCCGCTGGGAGTTTTCCGATGCTCCATTTCATGGGGTTTACTACGATCGGTCCATCTACGATCCAGACACTTTGACAATCGACTGCCATGCTGCCGTTGCTCAAATTCGCGCATTGCCGGAAAGTGCTATTTCTGCCGCCTCTCAAGACGTACCTTTGGAATGGTTCGAAGCCGGTGATAGGGATAAGCTCGCACGGCTTCTCGAAGCGCTTGTTAGCCGGAGAGCGAAGCTCGATGAAATAGTAGATCGTGCCTTGGAACAGATCAGCAGAGCCGGAAAAATACTTCCAAGGGCAAGTCTGTTATTAACGTTGCTGTTACTATCATCGATTTTTTCGCCCTTTCTTCATACCAGCAGTCCGGCCACTGACCTCAATTTGTGCGCGTATCGAGATGTTGATTACGCTGTTGCTCCGAAAGGTCACCCTCTGAAGTTGACGGCAGAAGCATACGGCCTTACCGATCCTTCTTTGACAGGAGAAATCGTAAATGCGTATGGCCTCCGCATCTGGATAAACCCAGCCGTTCTGAGCAATGGTCATATCGAAGCAAGCGTTCCGGCGATCCACTCAGCAGGTGAATATTTCTTCCGCCTTTACGGACGCACAGAAAAGGGTGCTGACATCGAGTTACTACGCGAATACGCTATTGTTGTGGAATAGAGGCTGCGTGCGTTGCTCGAACTTCATAGGATGACGCCCTATAAGTGGTGTGCAACGATATACAACAAACAACAGACCCAACAGGATCACACCACTTTGCGTTTACTTGCATGGTCAAACATCCGTTTCAACTGCTGACGATCCGCTGTTTTGCCGGACGCTCGGTCGATATACTCCTGTTCAATCGTCCGGCCTAACTTTGAATCCCGGGCGCAGATCAGCATTAACGGGCTAACAATCGGCCAAGGATTTTCAGTAAATGCCTAGAAAACCTTCTCTCGCTGGAGTTGTAAGGACTGTCCAACACCTACCGATTGGCGCGGATCGCATATTCACGCAGCAATTCACCGAACGCGACCAGGTGTCGCCAGGTCCCAGAAATCACATGTTCGAAGATTCACGCCATTTCTATCGTCCGTCCGCGTGCGTCTTGAATGACGAACTCAAAACCGTAATCGAAAAGTGCCAGTGGCTATCGGCCAAGCGGCCTTTCCTGTATGGCGATTTCAAGAACGAAGCGTATCCGGCGAACAAAATTTATTACCGGATGCTAACCATCGGTGAGCGGTGCGGTGTCGCAGATTGCTGTCCACATCGCCTACGTGATACTAAAGTTGTGGCTCCCCGACATGGATTCGAACCACGATTAACGGCTCCAAAGGCCGCTGTCCTACCGTTAGACGATCGGGGATTGATGCGAAACTAGTTTAGCAAGCAGATAGGCGTCGGCCCTCAGTGAGGCGCTTTACCAATCCGAATAGGCGCTCCCATCCAAAGCGGTTTTATCCGATCCGCTGCGAACGTCGAAAATGCCAGGTGAGCTATTTGAGCCGCCGATCGGCGTGTCTTCCATAATCAAGCGCCAGGTTTGGTCCGATCCGGTCATGGGATCCTGCGGCACTTGCCGCAAATAGCCTTCCGACACAAGATCCTGAAGCGTTTCCGGGGCTTTCTGTTTGTCCACCGTATATTCGTCGATCATGCTGCGCAAAGTAAACAGATTGTTGCGCAGAACGCTTTCCTTGGAACGCGTGATGGACTTTGAATAAATCGGCAGCGCAATCGATAGGAGCACCGAAACGATGGCCATGACAACCATCAATTCGATCAGCGTGAACCCTCGAATTGCTCGCTTGATGTTCTTCATGCGCTTATGCCTTTCCACATCACCACTCGGAGTAGGGAGTGCCGTCGCTTCCCTTGTCTAGCGATTTCGAATACACGTCAAAAACGTTTTGACCGCCCCACGACTGTGAGTCGGGGTCATCTTGCATGGCTCGCTTACCCCAATCGGTATCGCCAGTGAATGGATCTTTGGGGATCCTTCGAAGAAAACGCATTTTGCCGGTCTGTCCGTTTCCGCTTATCGTGTTCGCCAGTTTCACTCCATCTACAAGTGCTTCGAGCGTCAAGGGATAGCAGTAAGCATCCGGATTGGTGGGCTCCAGTTTGCCGGCATCGCAATAGTCTTTGTACTTATCGATAGCGGCACGCATCTCATCCAGGTCGTGCCGCAAGTCTTTCTCGCGCTGCCGGGTTACTTGATGGCGAGCCAGCGGCACTGCCATGGTTGACAGAATCAGAAGAATACTAAAAGCGACGATAAGCTCAACCAGCGTAAGTCCGGCCTGGTTTCGGGACCTCCGGCGCAAACCCTCACGGTTCGCTCTCGTGCAGAGCGTCTCACGCCTCATGATGTACTGCAATTCCCATTCTACGGTCTGGCAGGAGGAAGCGACGAGGCGGTCGGAGGCTGCACTGTTGCTGGAACGGGCTGCTGACCGGCATCTTCGGGCGGTTTGGTTCCCGTCGGCGGTTGCGGGCGCGAATTGGGCGCCGGCACCAGAGGATTAGCTGGCCGAGGCGGAACCGTAGACGGTGGATTGGTCGAAACGGGTGTAGCGCCGTTGCCACGTTCAACGCGGGTAACCCGTTCAGTGCCGGCAAAAACGCCTTGATCGGCGACCGTACTCAAATCCTGAGGACGCAAGATGTGCGGGATGATGGCGATCAGAACCTGGTTGTCCGTCGTCGTTTTTTGCTTAGATCCAAATATGTAGCTGAGGCCGGGTATGTTCGTGAACCCGGGTACACCCGACATAACAGTTTGAAGTTCCTTATCATTCAGGCCGCCAAGAATACTCACTTCGCCATCTCTCATCCGAATATTAGCCTCATCTACCTGTTGGCCGATTATCGGTTCCTGAATGCCGGCTATGGTTACCTGATTGAGTTCATTTGAAATCTCCACCTTTACATGCATGCTGATTTCATCAGTGCCATTGACGTGCGGCTCAAGGTCGATATTCGTACCGATATCTACTTGCTGGAATTGAGTAGTCGCGTAAGGGATCGAACCCGGCGTGGCCACGGCGGAATTCAACGAGCCCGAAACGTATGGAATTTTTTCGCCGATCTTCAGGGAGGCCTTGCCGCCATCGGTCGCACGCAATTGAGGCCTTTGTACGACGTGATTCTTCGTATCGCTCAAAAGTGCCTGAATGATGGTGCTGGGAAGCGTAACCGAGTAGTCGGCCGAGGAGAGTCGATGCAGATTGCTTATCGGGATTTGAGCCGACGGTGTGCCTGTTCCGGTGCCCGTGCCTGTTCCGGTTGTTCCCGTGCCACTGGTACCTGTGCCCGAAGTGCCCGATCCACTCGTGCTGTTGGCTACCGGCGTAGTAATTCCCGGACGTGGGGCAAAGGTAACCGGTACTGAGAGGCCGCCCTGACCGAGCAACGACGCGCCCAGGTTATTGATTACAGTGCGGTTTACCTCCATCACGATCACGTCGATCATCACTTCGGCTTTGGGGCGATCGAGATCGTGAACCAACTTTTCGGCGAGCGCAATAGTGTCGGGAGTTCCGCGGACCACAATCGCGTTTTGGCTAAAGACAGAGAAAATGCCGGTCGTCAGCTTGGCTCCGGTTCGCACACCGTTAAAAATTTCCGTCAGCTCGTTCTGTGTTGAGGCGTTTTGGATGTAGAACACCTTGACCAATTCATCCTGGTATTCCTGGCGCTTGGGATCTGTTTCCTGTGCTACGAAAATCGCGTTGTGGCTAATAGCCTTCCAAAAGGTGTGCGTTTCCAGCCCTATGTAATTGAGCGCCTCTTCGAGAGTGACGTTATTTAGATCGAGGTTGAAATTCTTGCCTTGAAGCGTGTCGATACCCTGGGGATCGAACAGAACATTAATTCCGGCCAGCTTACCCACACTTTCATAAAGAACGCGGGATGGCTGATTATTCATCGTCAGGTGAGAAATCTGCTGGTTGAGAGGACGGAGCGTAGGCGGCCCCTCAAGAGAGTTAATCCGCTGTTCCACTTCCTGGCGGGCCTTCTCGGCCGGGGTCAGAACGGGCACGCCGCTCGGCAACTTAGCGCGCTCCTTCAACATCTCGGTCGTTTGGCGAATTTCTTCGAGTGTTACGGGTGATGACGGATTATCCAAAAACGCCTTCTGGAACTGGGCCAGCGCTTCATCGAGCTTTTGGTCCTTTCGTAGACGACGCCCTTCGGCAAGATGCGCATCGGAGGCCTTTACCCGCATGCGCTGGTCGGCAATCTGGTATTCGGCTTCGTTGGGATCTGCGTCGACGGCCTGATCGTAGTAGTTAAGGGCGCCGTCGAGATCGTTGCGGGCCTCGGCCTTTTGGCCGAGTTTGTAAAGTTTGTCACCTTTGCTATTGCGCGCCTGCATGGGCGGCGCAACCAGGCCAAACACGCACACCAGCGCGACACAGTCGCGCAATCTATTCGAAAGATTCACCTTAGACGATCCCAGCCCATGTTAGACTACAAAGCGCAGAAGCTCTCCAGAGCGGTTCCCATAGAGCTGTACTCTTTCGGCCAAATCCCGAATCGACACTTTGCCTCAAGAAACACTGTCGCACGGGCGCTCTAATCCTCTCTTTCGTAGGGAAGACGTTAGAGGGCGACCCGACGTGCAAAGCGCTGCGGAATCTGCCGAAATTTTGGGGAAGAAAGACCCAGTTGCGTGGCCCAGGAAGCACCCATCAAAATCTTGAGCGATAATCGCTCCGCAGGCCATAACTATCACTTGTTGGATCGATACGAAGCCGGTTTGGTGCTGACCGGCACCGAAGTCAAATCCGCCAAAACGGGCAAAATACAGTTGAAGGAAAGCTATGCCGAAATTAACGAAAATGAGGCGTGGCTGCTGAATGCGCACATCAGCGAATACTCCCACGGCAACATCATGAATCACGCGCCGGTTCGCAAAAGGAAGCTGTTGTTACACCGGTCTGAGATTGAAAAATTACAGGCAGCAACACGCGAAAAGGGTTTGACGCTGATACCCACCAAGCTTTATTTGAAGGCAGGGCGAATCAAGATTGAGATCGCTACCGCGAAAGGCAAGAAATTTCACGATAAGCGTGAAGCCAGCAAAGCGAAAGAGATGCAGGCAGAAGCTCGGGCAGAGATCGCGCGGCGCGCTAGGACGTGACGCTTCTACGCGAAGGACGGACCAACTAAATGCAAATTCAGATTGAAACTCCACCGGTCGACAAGCTAGAGACTGATGCCGCCGCAGTCATCTGCTTCGAAGCCGAAGAAAAGACCACCGAGACCACCGCCGTTGCGCCGCCGCAGATTTCGGATCCCGAGATCGCGAAGCAAGCGGGATGGTTGGCTGAATTGAGAGCTAGTGGCGAGTTTACCGGCAAATTGTATGAAATGTGCATTCTGTATCGCCCGGAAGGTTCGGCCGCAAAGCGGCTCGTAGTGATCGGCGGCGGTAAGCGGCACAAGTTCACGGCCAACGAAGCGCGCCGTACTGCAGCCGCATTGGTGCGCGGGTTGAAATCGAAGGGCGTCAAGAGCATTGCGTTGCTGCTGGATGGCCTGGAAGCCTCGGAACACACTCAAGCTGCGCTCGAAGGAGCGATTTTAGGCGCATGGGAACCGGATGCGCTGAAGACCGATCCGAAAAAGAACGAAACGCAGATAGAGCATTTCACTGTAGTCTTGCCGGAATCGACGGTCCAATCAGTAGAGAAAACCGCACAGCATGCGGAAATCATAGCGGCCTCCCAGAATCTGGCGCGCAGCTTGATAAACCAGCCTGCCAATATTCTCAATCCAGCCGCCTTGGCTACCGCGGCTGAGGCGGTCGCGCGGGAAGCCAATCTGGAATATGAAGCGCTCAATCGCGAAGCGATGAAACAGTTGGGCATGGGCGCTTTACTAGGTGTTGCGCAGGGCAGCGACAATGAACCCTTTCTAATTGTGATGAAGTACCGGCCGGGCATGGTTTCCGGTGGCGATCATCTGGCGCTAGTCGGAAAGGGCGTGACCTTCGATACCGGCGGCATCTCCATCAAGCCATCTGAAGGGATGGAGAAGATGCGCTACGATATGGCCGGCGCCGCCGCTGTCATTGGAGCAATGCGAGCCATCGGCCGGTTAAAGCCGCCCATTCCGGTAACTGCCTATATTCCTACTGTGGAAAACATGGTGAACGGCAACGCACAGCGTCCTGGCGATGTCGTTACTTCGCTGTCAGGCAAAACGATTGAAGTGTTGAATACTGACGCTGAAGGGCGTTTGATTCTTGCGGATGCCATCACCTATGCAATTCGCAATGGAGCAACCCACATCGTGGACGCCGCAACTTTAACGGGCGCTATCGGAATCGCGCTGGGCCATTACAACGTGGGGGCGTTCACTAACAATCAGGACTTTCTCGATCGCGTGCTGAAGGCCGCCAAACAAGCGAGCGAAAAGATGTGGCAGCTTCCGATGGACGATGAATACAAGGAGTATTTAAAATCAGCGTTCGCGGATCTGCCCAACGTCGGAGGCCGCTACGGCGGTTCGATCACCGCCGCCTGGTTCTTGCGCGAATTTGCGGACCCCATTCCTTGGGTCCATTTAGATATCGCGGCAACAGCATGGCTGGACGATGCGAAACCTTGGATGTCTAAAGGGCCGACTGGTGTTGCGGTACGAACATTTGTGCAACTCGCACAAGGCTGGACGACGGCAACAACCCAATAACGCAGTCGCAGCACGCAACCGAAATTTGCACCATACAAGTCACCCGTAATCATTCAACGGCAATGTCGTCTTCTAAATGGCTGTTACGCGGCTTGGCGCCATTGTCTGCTAAGCCGTCCGAACAGTGAACTCAGTAGCCCGAAATCTTTCGGTATATGCTAATTCGGCGGAGGTAATCAGGATGCAGCTTCGCGTACTTGCATTTGTCCTTGCCGGCGGTAAAGGCACCCGGCTTTATCCATTAACGAAGGAGCGCGCCAAGCCGGCGGTTCCGTTCGGCGGACGCTATCGAATCGTCGATTTCGTCCTCAGCAACCTGGTGAACTCCGGAATCTATTCCATTTATGTTTTGATCCAATTCAAAAGCCAATCGCTTTTACAGCATTTACGCGAAGGATGGGAAGTCAGCGGTCTATTGAAAAACAATTTCATTATTCCCGTTCCCGCACAGATGCGCTCCGCACAGGAAGATTGGTACCGGGGCACTGCCGATGCAATTTCTCAGAACATTAACCTAATTGAGCAGGCCGATCCTCACGTTGTTGCAATTTTTGGCGCGGATCACATCTACCGGATGAACATCAGGCAGATGATCGAATACCACGTGGAGAAGCGTGCTGGAGTAACTGTAGCCGCGATTCCGGTGGAGAAAGAATTCGCGTCGGACTTCGGAGTAATTGAAACCCGGCCGGACGGCCGCATCGTGGGTTTCCATGAAAAAAAAGCGGATGCGCCCACGATGCCGGAAGATCCTACACGTGTCTACGCCTCCATGGGCAACTACGTGTTTTCTACCGATCTTTTGCTGCGCGAGCTGTATAACGATCAAAGTAACGAAGAGAGTTCACACGATTTCGGCAAGGACATTTTGCCCTCGCTGATTGGCCGGGCCGACATGTTCTCCTACGACTTCCAAACAAATGTCATCCCCGGCGATCCGATTGGTGCGCCACAGTACTGGCGTGATGTAGGGACGCTGGACGCATATTACGAGGCCAGCATGGATTTGCGGGCGGTGTCACCGGAACTAAATCTCTATAACCGGCAATGGCCGTTGCGAACATCGAGCTATTTCGATGCGCCGGCGAAATTTGTGTTCGATGAAGACGGCCGGCGAGGCATGGCGATTGATTCCATCATCGCGGGAAGCACGATCATTGCCGGCGGCTTCGTGAAGTGCTCCGTCTTGGGACGAGGCGTGCGAGTTCATACAGGCGCGTATGTTGAAAGTTCAGTTATTTTCGACAATTGCGATATTGGACGCCACGCCAAAGTGAAAGGGGCAATCCTGGACAAGAACGTGAAGATTCCAGAGGGTGCGCAAATCGGCTACGACCTCGATCAGGACCGCAAGAAATATCACGTCACTGAGAGCGGGATCGTGGTCATTGAAGGCCACCAATCGACAGTGGATATTTCAACCATTCAGGTGTGAAGTGATTGCGGCGTCAACTCGCCGACCGGCTGATTCTTAGAAATTGCCAAGGCGACCGCCACCACCACCAAGCAACCGATCACGTTATACCAGAGAAACGAGATTTGCGTAAATCGCGCAACAGCAAATATTGCTGCCTCTCCTGCAATGACGCCCCAAAACGCTGCCGTCCCGCGCACTTTCTTGAAGAGAAATGCCAGGACAAAGACGCCCAAAAGGCCGCCGTAAAATAGCGAGCCCACGATATTGACGCGAACGATCAAGGCGCCGAAGCCACGCGAACCCCACGCCGCAAAGGCGATTGCATAAGCGCCCCAAAATACCGTCAAGGCGCGAGAGGCCATTAGATAATGCCGGTCGCTTCGATCGCGAACGAAGAATCTGCGGTAAATGTCAACGACCGAAACCGTTGCGAGGGAATTGATCTCGCCGGAAGTAGATCCCATGGAGGCGGAAAAGATGACGCCGATAACCAAGCCTACAAGTCCAACAGGAAGATAGAGGCGGACGAACGAAAGAAAAATGTAGTTAGTATCGTCGAAGCCTTCGTCCCCATGCAACGTTTGCACGATGTGAAGCCCTTGTTGACGTGCCTTCGCATACTCCGATTGCGCGGCGTGAAAATTGGAAAGAGCGCCGGTTGAATTGGCGCCACTTCTTATCGATTGTGCGAGCTGCTGAGCAGCCTGCTTGCGATGGTCGAACGCCTCCCGGAACTGCTGCTCAACAGGTTTCCACGCAGAAGTGTTAGCTGCGCGCGAGGCTTCAGCCGGCTGGAAAATGAGCGGCGCCGGAACAAACAATGAGAGCACGAACACCATCACCCCTATGAACAGAATAAAGAGCTGCATGGGGATCTTTACAGTGGCATTGAACAGAAGACTGAGCCGGCTTTGCGCAACAGATTTGCCAGTGAGGTAGCGTTGCACCTGGCTTTGGTCGCATCCGAAGTAGGCCAGCGCTAAGAAGCCACCGCCGATCAGTCCACTCCAAACGTTGTAGCGGTCGCTCAAGTTGAGATGAAAATCTACGATGTTGAGCCGGCCGGACGCTCCCGCTAAGCGAAGGGCATCGAGGAAAGAAATGTTTGAGGGAAGCGCGTGGATGACGACAATCAAGCTCAAAATCAGTGCGACAAAGATCATGCTCATCTGCTGAACGTCCGCCCACGTGAGCGCTTTGATCCCGCCGCTGGCGGTGTATGTGATCACCAGGACGCCGATCATGACCGTGATTAAACGGTCCGACCAGCCAAGGACGGCGGCAAGCGCGACTGCTGGAGCATAAAGGCCGATGCCAGCGGCTAAGCCGCGTTGAATAAGAAAAATGAGGCCGACGAGAGCGCGAGTTTTTGCATCGAACCGTTGTTCTAAGTACTCATAAGCCGTATAGACTTTAGCGCGATGAAAAATCGGCACCGCCGTTGCGGAAAGCAGCACCATTGCAATGGGCAGGCCGAAGTAAAACTGCACAAAGCGCATTCCATCCACAAAGCCCTGGCCGGTGGTTGAAATGAATGTTATTGCGCTTGCCTGGGTTGCAAGTATGGAAAGACCCATCGCGTACCACGGCATGCTCTTTCCAGCAAGCAGGTATTTGCTAGTAGTACTGCTACCACGTCCTCGATAGAGGCCGAACGAAACCAGAGACACAAGCCAGAGGCACATGACCACCCAGTCAAGTGTTCTCATGCGGAGATCATTGCACCAGCGACCTAAATGGATTAGACATGGGATGGCTCAAATATCCGTGTAATCACGTACAACACAAGGATCAACAGCCCCAGATAGATCAGTACGGCTATGTAAACCTTGGGCCACCGCTCCAGAAACGGAGGCGGTTCATCGTCAATTCTATCGGGCTCGAAAAGTTCCATCACGGTTTGAAAGCACGCAATACCATCAGTGGCATCTTTACAATAAAGACGGTACTCTGAAAGTTCCAATCGAGCGCGGACCGGGCATCCGGAGGAGATCGGTATGTTTGTTGACCGGTTGGTATGCTTTAGTCCGTAGCCTGAAAAATCGTGCCCAATTCATCCACACGCCAGCCTATCAATGTCCTCATCGTCGATGACGAGGAATCGCAACGCGCACCGCTGGCCGCGATGATTTCTGCTTGGGGTTTCCACGTGGAAACTGCGGCAGATGGCCAGGAAGCTCTCGAAAGACTCGCGTCGTTTTCGGCGAATGTCATTGTTACCGATTTGATGATGCCGCGCATGGATGGCTTCGAATTGATGAAGCGGCTGAACAGCGACGGCGAAATGCCGCCCGCAATCGTACTAACGGCCTTCGGCAATATCGAGACCGCCATCCAGACGATTCACGATTTAGGCGCTTTTTGGTTTCTCGAGAAGCCGATTCAGCCCGCTGCTTTGCGCGTGTTGTTGGAACGCGCGGCATCACAGAGTCAACTTTCGCAAGAAGCCGAACGCCTGCAGCGTCAGCTTTCATACTCCGGAGTTTTGGTGGACATGGTGGGCACCTCGCCGCAGATGCAGCAGGTATTTACCACCATTCAACAAGTGGCGCCGAGTAAAGCGGCGGTTTTGGTTGCGGGCGAAAGCGGTACTGGTAAGGAACTGGTTGCGCGCGCAATCCATCAACTCAGTCCACGTCGCACAGGCCCATTTGTCGCTATCAACTGCGCTGCGATGCCTGAGACGCTGATGGAGAGCGAGTTATTCGGACACGAAAAAGGAGCTTTTACAGGTGCGCTGGAGCGCCGCGCAGGATGTTTCGAACTGGCACAGCATGGAACGCTGCTGCTGGATGAGCTTGCCGAGATGCCCTCCGGCACGCAGGCAAAACTCTTGCGCGTTCTGGAAGATTCGCGCGTCCGGCGTCTTGGAGGTAAGAGTGAAATTTCTGTCGATGTCCGCGTTGTCGCCGCCACCAATCGCATTATCGACGAAGCGCTGAAAAAAGGTGACCTGCGCGAAGACCTTTATTACCGTCTGAACGTCTTCCAAATCGCGCTTCCACCATTACGGCAGCGTCTAGCTGATTTGCCGGTACTCTCCGAAACGTTGATCGCGCACTTGAACCGAAAACATTCGACGAACGTGTCTGGCGTCACACAAGAAGTGATGGAAGCTTTCAAGAAATATTCCTGGCCGGGCAACGTGCGCGAATTGCGCAATGTTCTGGAACGGGCGGTCATCATGACGGGTGAAGGCACTATCCAGATGGCGCACCTGCCGTTTGATTTCGGTGTGTCGGTGGGATCGCGTCAGCCTGCGCAGATTTTTGAGCCCGACAGCGTACGTCTTCCCGTCGGAACAACTGTCGGCGATGCTGAAAAAGCGCTCATTCACCTCACTCTGCAGCACACCAAAAACAACAAAACGCGCGCGGCCGAGATTCTTGGCATCAGTCTCAAAACACTGTTCAATAAGCTGAAAGAATACGGCGCACAAGACGGCGAACCGGCCGCCTAAACACGACGGGTCGCATGCTACGCTAAGGTTTTCCTGCGCAGCGTTCCCTCAGCGCAGACCTCGAACCAGATGTCTGACGTCACTGAACTGAAGAAAACTCCGCTTTTCGACGTCCATTGCTCTTGCAATGCCAAGATGGTGGATTTTGGCGGCTGGAATATGCCTGTTCAGTACTCCGGCATTTTGCAGGAACATAATGCTGTCCGCACTGGAGTTGGTCTGTTTGACGTCAGCCACATGGGCGAAATCGAAGTACATGGTCCGGAGGCTGCAAAGCTGGTTGATTATGTCTCGACCAACAATGCCAGCAAGCTGAAGGTGGGACAGGCGCATTACTCGGGGTTGCTTTACGAGCACGGCGGCTTTGTCGATGACATTTTGGTGCACAAGATATCCGACACGGATTTTTTTTTGTGCGTTAACGCCTCAAATCAAGAAAAGGATTTCGAGCACATTCGAGCGCAGAATCACTTCGACGCAGAAGTCGTTTTCGCGAGCGACCACTACGCGCAGTTAGCCGTGCAAGGGCCCAAAGCGCTTGAAACCGTTCAGAAACTCACCGATACAAATCTGAGCGCCATTAAATACTATTGGTTTACGGATGGCACGGTTGCTGGAGTGCCTGCGCGCATTGCGCGCACCGGATACACCGGCGAAGACGGATTTGAATTGTACGTTGCACCGGAATCGGCTGAGCATGTGTGGGATGCGGTGCTCGATGCGGGGAAGGATTTCGACATCAAACCGTGCGGATTGGGTGCGCGGAACACGTTGCGGCTGGAAGCAAAGATGGCCTTGTACGGCCACGAAATTACCGCGTCGATTAATCCATTTGAAGCCGATCTGGGTTGGATCGTGAAGATGGATAAGGGCGATTTCGTGGGGCGTGAAGCTTTAGAAAAGGCGCAGCAGCAAGGCATCACGCGTAAGTTGGCCGGCTTTGAAATGAAAGAGCGTGGCATTGGCCGGGATGGTTATGAAGTGTGGATGGACGGCAAACCCGCGGGTTGGGTGACCAGTGGCGGACCTTCGCCTACGCTTAACAAAAACATTGGCCTCTGTTATCTGCCGGTTGATAAAGCTACCGCGGGCCAGTCGATTCAGGTGATTATTCGGAATGCGCCGGTGGAAGCGCAGACGGTGCCAACTCCGTTCTATAAGAGAGCAAAGTGATGAGCAGCTATCCGGAAACCTATAGGTACACAAAAGAGCACGAGTGGGTTCATCTCGAGGGCGACGAAGGAACCGTCGGTATTACGGACCATGCCCAACATGAGCTCGGCGATATCGTATTCGTCGATCTTCCAAAGGTTGGAACGCAGGCCACCAAAGGACATACGTTCGGCTCCGTCGAATCCGTGAAAGCGGTGTCTGACATTTACGCGCCCGTATCGGGAGAAATCATAGCGGTCAACGATCTTCTTTCGAAGAGTCCGGAGAAGCTGAATGAGGATCCGCATGGCAGCGCATGGTTGATTAAGGTCAGGGTTTCGTCTCCGGACGAAATTAGTCAACTTCTGACAGTCGCCGATTATCAAACTTATGTGGGCGCCGAATAGGCGGCGCTTCCTTTCGTTCCGGGGTTGAAGAGTTAGTTGCGATATCTACCAAAATCAGATTCCGAGCGGCGCGAGATGCTCGCGGCAATTGGAGCGAAAACCGAAGAAGATCTGATCGCGTATCTGCCTGCCGATGTACGGTTCGACAAACGCTTAGCGATTGAAGATGGCAAGAGCGAGTACGACATCGTCGATTACTTCAAGCAGCGCTCGACCGAAAACGCGATTGGCTATGCGAGTTTCTTAGGCGCGGGCGTTTACAACCACTATCGCCCGGTTGTTGTGGACACCGTAGTGTCGCGCGGCGAGTTCCTCACATCATACACGCCTTATCAGGCCGAGATCTCGCAAGGCACACTGACCAGCATTTTCGAATTTCAGACGATGGTTTGCCAACTAACTGGAATGGAGGTCGCGAATGCTTCCATGTATGACGGATCGTCTGCCGTGCCCGAAGCGGCAATGATGGCGGTGCGCGTCACCCGGCGCGATAAGATTCTGATCGCGCGGACTGTGCATCCGGAATATCGCGAAGTGCTGGCCACCTACACCAAGCACCAGGGCATTCCCGTTGAGGAACTGGCGTATGGCAAGAATGGGCGTTTGGATCTGGACGATCTGAAAAAAAAGTTGGATAGCAGCGTCGCGGCCATCATTCTGCAGTCACCGAACTTCTTCGGAATTCTGGAGCAGGTTCCAGAGATTTCGCATATCGTGCAGAGCAAAGGCGCGCTGCTGGTTGTGGTGTTTACCGAGGCTGTGGCGCTCGGTTTGATTGAGCCACCGCGCGATGCCGATATTGTCGTCGGTGAACTACAAAGCTTCGCGATTTCGCCGAGCTATGGCGGTCCTTACGCGGGTATCATCGCCACACGAGAAAAATATATTCGACAAATTCCGGGGCGGCTTGTGGGCGAGACGACGGATGCACAAGGACGGCGCGCATTTTGCCTGACGTTGGCTACGCGCGAACAACATATCCGGCGCGAAAAAGCCACATCGAATATCTGTACCAATCAAGCGCTACTGGCTTTAATGGCGACGGTGTTTATGACGTTGTATGGAAAAGAAGGCTTGCGCGAACTTGCCGAACAGAACCTCGCAAAAGCTCACTATCTTGCAGATAAGCTGCCGTTGCAATTCGACGCTCCTTTCTTCAATGAGTTTGTTGCGGGGACTAACGGAAAATCGCCGCAGGCGATCAACTCTGCATTGCTCGAGAAGAAGATTGTCGGCGGCTTGGAATTGGGACGTTTCTATCCGGAATTGAAGAATTGTACCCTTTGGTGCGCAACTGAAATGAACAAACGGCAAGACATGGATATGGTCGCGGAAGCGTTTGGAAAATGATCGAGAAAGTCTCACGACATATCGTCCAGGAAGAGCCGCTATTGTTTGAGCTAAGCTCGCCGGGAAAACGGGGTTATCAACTTCCAGAACTCGACGTTCCTGCCGTGGATGCGAAGGCCGTTGTTGGCAGCGAAAACGTGCGGAACGAGATCGAAGATTTCCCGGAAGTGAGCGAGTTCGAAACCGTGCGGCATTTCACCCGGCTATCGACCTGGAACTACGCGATTGATCTTGGGCTGTACCCGCTTGGCTCCTGCACGATGAAATACAACCCGCGCGTCAACGAACTGGTTGCCAGAACCGAAGGGTTGGCGTGGGCGCATCCCTATCAGCCGGACTCTTTGTCGCAAGGCTGTTTGGAGACGATCTACGCACTAGAGCGCGCGCTGGCGGAGATTACCGGAATGGATGCAGTGACGCTGCAACCAGCGGCGGGCGCGCACGGCGAGTTTACCGGCATCCTGATGATGCGCGCGTTGCTTGAGAAGCGCGGCAATCCACGCAAAAAGATACTGGTTCCCGACTCGGCGCACGGCACTAATCCGGCGACGGCAATGATGGTCGGCTACAGCGTCGAAAACATCAAATCGAATGAACGGGGCATGGTGGATGTAGATGTCTTGAGCCGTGTCATGACGGAAGATGTTGCCGGCTTGATGATCACAAATCCAAACACGGTCGGCGTGTTCGAGGAGAATATTCGAAAAATTTGCGGCATTCTCCACGACAAAGGCGGATTGATCTACATGGATGGCGCGAACATGAACGCGCTGGTGGGAATTGCTCGGCCGGGAGATTTCGGCGTCGACGTGATGCACCTGAATCTCCACAAAACTTTTTCAACGCCACATGGTGGCGGTGGACCGGGTTCGGGTGCCGTTGCGGTAGCAAAGGTGTTGACACCGTTCTTGCCCGGGCCCCGGTTGAATCGCGAAGGCGATGCGTGGCATTGGAACTACGACCTGCCAGATTCGATTGGGCGCGTACGCGCATACTACGGCAACTTTGGAGTCCTAGTTCGCGCCTTGGCTTACATCATGGCACACGGCGGCAACGGTCTAAGACAAGCGACACTCGATGCGGTTCTGAATGCAAACTACTTACGCGTTTTGCTCGAGCCGTACTATGAGATTGCTTACAAGGCCCCCAGCATGCACGAAGCCGTGTTCAGCGACGATCGCCAAGCAAAGAAGGGCGTGCGTACCGGCGATATTGCCAAGCGTCTAATCGATTATGGTTTTCATCCTTATACGGTGAGCTTTCCTTTGATTGTTCGGGGCGCTCTGATGATTGAGCCCACGGAGACGGAAAGTAAGCGCGAATTGGACCTGTTCGTAGATGCCATGATCTCAATCGCGCAAGAGATCGACGAAAGCCCTGAACTGGTGGTGAACGCGCCGCATTCGACGCGTACTCTTCGCGTGGATGAAGTCACAGCGGCGCGCAAGCCAATTGTTCGCTGGACTCCTAAGACTGCTGCGAGTCAAGCAGCCGATTAGCGGCTTCGAAAACTGTCTCAATGCTTAAGGTCTCCAAAGAGAGACTGCGAATCACGCAGACATTCTGACCGCGAGGCGCCCACAATTCAGGCAATGTCGGACCGAAGATCGCGGTTGTCTTAACGCCTGTTGCTGCGGCTAAGTGCGTGATGCCGGAGTCATTACCGATGTAGAGGCGCGCTCCCGCGACGAAACACGCAAGGTCGAACAGATTTTCGAAGCGGCGCGCTTCGGGTAGGTCTTCTTGGGTGCCGGCGAGCCATTCGACTTCGTGTGGAAGTATGTCTGCCAACATGCGGTATCGGGCAAGCGGCCAATTCTTTGTTTTGCTACCTGAGAACGGATGGATGGCGATGGTGTTGCGCGGCTCTCGAACGGTGACGCGAATGCGCGGTATTAGGCCGAGCGGCGCACCTATTTGTGCGGCGAAGAAGTCGGTTGCGTGGAGTGAAATGTCTCGCGGCAGAGCAGGATAAAATTCGCAGCGCGGATTTATGGACGACAACACTTCGCGAAATTCCGGACGGGTCGATCCGTACCAGCTCACGATGGAATCGAATGATTGCAATCTTATGCGTAAAGACTCCGGCGTTTCGCGATCCGGAATGCCGAGAACGTCGAGACCCGTTGAAGCAATGGAACGCACTGTATCTGCGAATTGAATGAGTGGGACAACGGGCGATGGTACCCAAACTTCGGTGTAATCCGCCGCCAGATGCTGCATCGCGGGCAGGGCGAGAATACAATCCCCAATCGCGCCAGGACGGATAATCAATCGCCGCAACTAGAATCCGTACAATTGTCTGGCGTTTTCGCGGAGAACCATCCGGCCGATCTGCTTGGCGTGATCCAGGTTTAACTCGTCATCGTGCATCATTCCAGTGAGTGCGATGCCAAGTTCCTCGCGCGCGACGTGTGCGCCAATCCAATCCGTTTCAGCCCATCCGACCGTGTCCGTAAAAGGACTTGCGTCTGAACCGTACAAAACTTTTTCGGGAGCTGCTTCCAGATACAGGCGAAGCGCCCGCGCACCTTCAACCGGATAAGTCATATACATGAAGGCGGAGTAATCAAGATAAACATTGGGCTTCAAGATCATGGCCGCGGCCTCGCGAGCGAAAGGCCAGCCGCCATGCAGAAGAACAAACTTCGTTTTTCGCAATGTGGGGTCGTTGAATAACGGCTCAAGAAGCAGCGGATTGGCGTTCGCCTCACGGAAATAGCTGCCGCCGCCAAGCGAGCAATGAATGTGGATGGGCAGATTCAGACGCCCTGCTTCATGGGCGATATATCGAAATAAATAATCCTGCAAAAGTTTGTATTCATCGGCCGACGGTTCAGATGATTGAGCATAGATTGCATAGACGCGTTCGGCGGCTTCGCGTTGTGGATCGTTGATACTGAGATCGCGCAGATAGGCAAGCTCAAACTTTAAGGCGACGGCTCCGTTGGATTTGAAAGTTTCAAGACGATGGCCCACAAACGTCAGATAGTCATCCAAGTTTGCCGGCAGACGATTAAGTTGCGCGTCTTTCAAGTAGCCCCGCAATAACTGCTCTTCGCGCGTGAAGAATATCTTCTTTTCGGGATCTTTCGCTTTCAGAGCGCTGTTGTTGAGCGGAAATAGAAACATGTCTACGAAAGGAACCCATTTAAAACGGTCGGGGGTGAGGCCGCGGCCCATAATTACGCGGTTCGCCAGCATTACCTCGGTGTGGCTTTGATTGAGAACCCAGACGGGATAGAGATCGCCCTTCCGCTTTTCCATCTCCTGCCGGGCAGCGCTTATGCGGGTCAGATTCGGATGCACATTATCGTTCTGGTCTAAACCGTACAGAGTGTGCCAGGCCTGCGTAAAGTAGGGACTGCCTTCGCGGAACGGAGCCGGGAGCGCGATATCCTGAACACCTTCCATAGACAGCGCATCGTAATCATGATCTTCTTCGCCTGCGGACACGACGGCCATGGGATGAGCGTGATTATCAATCGCCGGAATCTGCCGGAGTTCGGATTCCAAGGATGCGTTCACGTAAGGATCCGACGCCGATGGTTTTGTACAGGCCGTGAGAAAGCACAGCGCCGCGACGGCGGCGAAAGGCAGCATTCGCATTAGGCTTTATTTACTCGACGGTAACGGGAAGCTTGACTTCAATTGAAGCCGGCCGGAAGCACATTTGGTTGCTACACGCTTGATAGCGAAGCTTCCCGGTCATCGTGGTCGAGCCTACAGGTGCACTGGCAGGCGCGGAGAATTCGGTGCGGATATCGAAAGTCCCAGTGAAGACGAGCAGATTTTCATTGCCAACCCGAATCTCTTCTGGACTAGGAAAACTGACGCTCTTTGTCTGCAGCGGGCCGCCCTGCCAAGTCAGCTTGAGCGGGATCAAATACTCATCTTTGGGATGATCGCTGTTGACGTGAAAGCCGGGAAGGACTTCGACCTGGAGTTTTTGAACAACAGTTGCGCCGCGCTGGATGGTGAGCGGGTTCGGAGCGCTGATGGCCAGTTTATTTTGCTGCGCCAGCGAAAATAACGGCAGGCAAAGGACGCAGAAGGTGAAGCGAAGCATTTGTCTGGGGAACGCCCAACAAAGTCTGAATCTCATTGAGGTATTCATTCTTATCAGCAAGTCCGACGTGAGGAGGAAACGCGAACCGCCCTTCACGATCAATGATAAAGGTAGTGGGCAGAGAGTCAACGCCGCCATACAGTTGGCCTACTGTATCGTTGCCAAGCAAGATGCGGTAGTTGACTTTGTGCTCCGCAATATAAGGCTTAATGACGCCCCATCCATCTTCATCCATGGAGACACCGACAACTTCAAAGCCCTTGGATTTATATTGCTGCTCGAATTGCTCGAACCAGGGGATTTCGAGCGTACAAGGACCGCACCAAGTTGCCCAGAAGTTCAACAGAACTACCTTGCCTTTGTAGTCGCTCAACTTCACATATTGGCCACCGGCGTCGGTCAAAGTGAAATCAGGAGCCGGCTTGCGATCTTTTAGTGTTTTTGCGGACTGGATGGATTCCTGCGTATGCGCGGAATTGGACGCAGTAGTGCGCGAACAGGACAATACAAGAGCGGCCGTGGCAACGCAAGCGAGCGAAATAGCAAGTTTGGACGAATACATCGTCAAATTCCAGTTTAGCGCCTAACCTTGTTATTCCAATCGACTTTGGGTAAAAGCGCTACCGACGCTTAACAGCGGCATCCAGCGGCAAAGGTGTCTTCGAACCAACGCCGACGACGCGCTTGCCAACGTTTCGCGAGTCCACCTGCCAAATTACGATTCAAACCCAAATAGACGAAAGCCGCGGTATCGCAGAAGCTTTCACAGACGTAATCGCGCCAGGCGCGGGTTTGGGGGAGCGGGCGAGTCGCTTTCTTCAGTTGAGCTGATTCTCCCAACTCGCCGCGCGCCCCAGCGGCGAGTTCCTGTTCCAGAAGACGGCTGAATTCAGCCCGCTTTGGATTGCCAAGCCGCACCCAGACGAAATGAAAAACCTCGTGGATGAGGATAAATCGGAGGAGAGTTCGACGTCGTAGCAGCGAGGCCTCCATGATAATCCGCCGCGATGGAATGAAGCTGGCAGCATGCACGGCGATGCCACACTCCGGCGTACCGGAAAGTAATCGCCCGCGCGACGCGGTCAATTGAGGGTGCGCCTCAATGCGAATTGGAGCGCCGGAGAGCTCCGGCAGCCCGGTCAGGAATCCATCCAGGTGCGGTAAGAGATCTTTACTTGACCGGAAGCTTAGGCGGCGCAACTGGAGCGGTTGGCGAATTGGGGCGTGCAAGGGACGGTATGTTGCTCGGTTGCGGCGCGGCACTAAAGAATTCTGGGTCGTCAACGTGGATCTTGTATTTGTCCAAGATGAGTTTCCGCGTTAAACCGGGCTTTACCTTGTCGAAGTCCAAACGCGTGCGCGTATCCAGCTTCAGAATGATATAGCCGCCGTTGACCCGAACAGGTTCCGCAACTTGATTGGGCTGCAACTTCCCAATCGCGTTCTTAATATCTGGCGGCATATCTGCCATAACAAACGTGCCCATGTCCCCGCCCTTTGTAGCGGTTTGCTGCTGGTCGGAGTCAGTGCGCGCGATAGCCGAAAAATCACCACCGGCCTTGATTTTCTTTTCCAAATCCATCGCTTTTGCCTGAGCATCCGCTTCTGTTCTAGCGGTTGCCGAATTGTTGGCGGGCGTGCCGGGCGGGTTGAATGCCACCACTATGCCGCTGACCTTCACCTGATCGAAGTCCGCGGCGTGAGCATCGTAATACTGCTTTGCCTGCGCGGTCGCTGCAGGATCCTGAATGAGCTTTGCCAGATAAGCCTGCGCGAGAATCTGATGGCGCATGAACTCCAATTGCTGCTTATAGGGGGCTTGTTGGTCGAGCTTTGCATTGGCCGCGTCGGCCGCGAGTTGCTCTTGTGTATACAATTGCTCCACTAGCAGCGGCAAATTGCTTTCATTACGTTGCCGGTCTTGCGGACTTATAGAATTAATCAGATCGACAGCCTGTTGAGCGGTGATCTGCTTACCGTCAATAGTGGCTACTACCTTGTTCGGTTCTTGTTTGGCAACAGCTTCGGGGCCTCTAGGCTGAAGGGCGGGAGTGCTTGAGGAAGGCGGCGCCGTTGCGGGCTTCGGGGGAGTGGAAGTGCTCTGTGCCAACGCGATCACGGGGCAAAAAACCAGAGCAAGAAAAGATAAACTACATTTCATCAAACCAAATCGTCTCGTCCCTCCACGTTAGCACGCGGTGGACTACTGCTGAACGTACGCTTTTTTCAGATTGGCGCTGGCTTTTGCCTTAGCGGCAGCACTGACCTGAATGTTATTAACCACTTGGACGGCCCCGGCAGTTCGCGCCATCCGGGTCGCTGAGCCTTTGTGCTGTACGACATTAGTGCTGCCCTCCCAGGTGACCACGCCATGCTGTACCTTAAAGCGAAACCCATCTTTACCGATCTTCGACTTGGCGAGTTTGGTGCGGATGGCGGCCTCGATCTGGGCGTCCGATGGCGTCTGGGCATTGTGGACGGCCGTGGGGCGGGTGGTAGCGGGGCTGGCAAATGCGGTCCCGGATAGGCAAACAACAAACGTCAGGGCGGCAAGAAAACATCGCATGAGTTCTACTCCACTTGTAGAAGTGGAGCCAACCGCCTGTTTGTCGCCAACAGATTTGAGCGACAAATTTAAAGCTAGGAACCCGGCGCCGTAATTCTCTCAAGCGCTTTCGCGGCCGCAGGGTAACGGGATATTACGGAAGCAGCCACGGAAAGATTGCGTCAGATAGGAGGCAACCTCTAGAGGAGAGAAACTGCGTCCCTCATCGAAGACAGCGACCGTCTGGCCATCGAGATCGCGGGCGATCGGCATTTCAAATTCGCAGGTCAACAACCGATGTTCGGCATCGCGCGCGCCAGAGATGATGCATTGAATCACCGGTCCCCAGGCAAAGAACGAAAGAACGGCTTTGACCGTCGTCGAGGGATAGCCCGTTTTGAACATGTGGATATCGGCGCCAGGTTGGAGTTGTACCAAACTCTCAAGCGCTACGCCACGCGCGATGGCAACGCTGTTGATGCCTTGCACATGGCGCTTGCATTCTTCTACTAATTCCTGCCAGAAGCGATTACCTTCGTGATACAGGGGCACGGTCGCCCGTGCTGTAGCAGCACCCATCGTCTCCTCCTTCGCACGGTACTTCGGGTTGCGTTGGGTTAATTCAAATTAATATACCTCGATCGGACTCTAAACGAAAGAGGGTACCGTCACCGGTACCCTCAAAAACGCTGAATCTAAGAAAAAAGGCTAGCTGGGCAACTCACTAGAAGATCAGCTTCATTGCTAGTTGGAGCTGCCGCGAAGAGCCTGAATCGCCTGCAGGGAAACGAGTTCCGGCAGTGATCAGGCCAAATGTGGCGGAGCCGACTGTGGAAACCGGCTGAGTGAAATTCGCTTGGTTCAGCAGATCAAAAGCATCTGCACGAATCTGCCAACGTAATCGTTCCGTAATCTTCGTATTTTTAATAAGCGTGAAGTCGAGGTCGGTGAAGCCCGGCCCGATGATCGTATTGCGTCCGAGATTGCCGAAGCCCAAAACCGTGCCAGCAGTCGTGCCCTGATTGACGAACACTGAAGGATTTTGGATATAAGTTACCGTGGTGGGACTGCCGTTCGTGGCGGGCGTAAAGCCGGTTACGACCGGACCGAGAACATTAGGTCGAAGAACAGCCGCGCCTGCGAATGACGAATTGCTCAGGTGGAAGTTAATGGGATTGCCGCTTTGGATGCTGTAGATAAGCGCAAGCTCCCAACCATCCTTGAGGCGGTTGCCTTTGAAGGGCAGGTCGTAAACGGAATTGATGACGAAGCGGTTGCGAGCGTCAAAATCGGAAAGACCACGATCGCCCGCGATGTTGTAACTGTTCTGCAGAGTCAACCCTTGAACGTTGCGGGAATTGTCGTCAATCGACTTCGACCAGGTGTAGGACCCCTGGAATTGCAACCCGTGCGAAAAGTGCTTCTGCGCAGTTAACCAAAGACCGTTGTACGAAGAATTGCCGTCACTCTCATACATAGCGATGACGGGACCTAGTGGCACTCCGGGGTCAATCGGACTGCTCGGCGAGAGCGTAGCATAGGGCTTGACTCCGTTGATTGGCTGGTTATAGTTCCGCTCGATATTCAGGGCTGTCCCTTTGGTGCCGAAATAGCCGGCTGTCACGCCGATGCTTTGAGTCAGTTGCTGTTCGACGTTGAAGTTCCATTCGGAGAAGTAGGCATCGCGATAACTATGCGCGATCGAAGCGGGCGAAACGCTACCGCCAGCGGCATTAAAGGCGTTGGCGAACGTGACGAACGGAACCGCCGTTGTGGATGCGTAGGACACGGGAAATGCGTAGGGCGGATTCGCCGCCAATCCGGTGACCAGGCCCAAAGTCGGCTGATCGGTCATAATTGCGAATGCGGTGCGAATGACAGTTTTGGCGGTAGGCGAGTAGGCCAACCCGACGCGCGGTTCAAAATTCAAAGCGCTCTGGTTGTATGCGAGGCTCGGGCCACCGGACTGACCTACGTGCTGAAGAGTATCGTTAGTAGGATTAAACACGACGAAGCGGTTCTCGGCTTCGGTAGGCGTGCCATACCAGTCATATCGAAGTCCCAAGGTAGCGGTGAGCCTGGGAGTAATTTTCCAAGAGTCAGTAATAAAGGCGCCTAGAGCGTTGCCATAAACGCGACTCGCGCGATTCGAAGTGTTCGCAGTAAAGCCGGTCGCCTGATCGGCCAGGAAGTTAGCGATCGTCGGGAAGGTAAACGTGCCTGGAGTATAGGAAAAGCTGTCCGTGTTCTGGCGGCGGAACTCGCCTCCAAACTTAATCGTATGATTTCCGCGTACCCAAGTTGCAGTGTCGTTTGCAACTGCGACATTATCCCCACGGCCTTGCGGGAAGCCGCCGATTCCGCCGAAGGTAAAGTTGCCGGTTACGGTAATTTGTGGCAACCCGATGGCAGCAGTAACACCGCTGTTGATGCCGAAAGCGGCGGCGCTGTCAGTGTTGTCGGCCGCGAAAACGATGTGGATGCGATTGAAGCCAAGCCGCGTTTCATTCACTAGTGTGGGGCTTATGGTCTGAACATCGTTGATCGTGAGAATCTGGCGCTGCCCGTTACGCTGGTCGCCCATACCGGGAAAGCTGTTGCCGTCCGTGGAAGGCGGCTCGTTACGTTGATCGCGCTGAATCGCGTAGTAGACGTTCAGGCGATTCGCTTCAGAAAAAGTGTAGTTGAAATTTCCGGTGCCTTGATAGATGTTGACCGGCGCGACTGCGGCGCCAGCAAACTGATTGGTGCCAGAATTAGGCAACGGAATCAGCGGCAGCAACGACTTCACGATGGGGTCGCTGGTGGCCTGAGCCTGCGCGCGCTGTGCAAGCGACAAAGTTGTCGCCGATAACGGCACAGATTGGCGTTGCCGAAGCTCTTCGTAGCTGAGAAAGAGGAAGGCTTTGTCTTTCTTGAGAGCGCCGCCGCCGTCACCGCCGAACTGGTTGCGGATGAAGGGAGATTGGGGGTTCGGCTGAAGCGCGGTACCAGTACCCGTCATGGTCGGGTTCGAGAAGTTCCGAGCGTCGAAGAAACTGTTGCGCGTAAATTCGTAGGCTTCGCCATGCCAGGTGTTTGCGCCGCTGCGCGTTGCGATATTCACGATAGAGCCGGAGTTCCGGCCATATTCAGCGCTAAAGGTGGAATTGTCCACCTTAAATTCGTCGATGGTATTGATCGTCGGCTGGAACGTGATCTGGTTTTGATTCGGATCGTTTAGATTGATGCCGTTGACCATGAAATTGACGCTATCTTCACGCGCCCCATTGGAGTTAAAGGCGAACGAGCCTTGACCACGTAGAGGGGCGGTGAGAAAGCCATTGGCCGGAGGCGTGACTGATCCAGGAATTAAAAGAGCAAGGTCAACGAAGTGACGGCCGTTCAGCGGAATTTCCTGAACCGTTCTTTGATTAATAACCGTTCCGACCGAAACGGAACTCGTTTCGATGACCGGTGCGCTGGCGTTGATTTCAACCGTGGTCGAAGTGCTGGCCACATTCAGGCTGAAGTTTTGGGCTGTGTTCGTGCCAACAGAAACGACAAGGTTGTTGGCAACCATGGTCTGCAGACCGGCAGACGATACTTGCACCTTGTAATCACCCGGCGCCAGACCAGAGACGGAGTACAGGCCCGCACTATCGGTCTTCGTGGAATGAGCTTCACCGGTTGCCTGATTAGTGACGACGATGCTGGCGTTGGGCAGCACTGCGCCCGTACTGTCGGTAACCGTTCCCTGAATGCCGCCGGTGCTTTGAGCGAAAATGGCGGCGGCTGAAAGTAAAAGAGCTACAACAACGCAAACCGGACGAGCCAGTTTGGGCGCAAAAGCGCGCAAGTGTGTCATAAACAAACTAACCTCCACGATCTCTGAACGAGACCCCTTGTTCGCTAAGTTTAGCGAACTCTCAGGGAAGTCGGTAAACGCTTACAAAAAAGATACAGAAGTTTTGCAAATGGGACGTGCAGGAAACGGCAGGGACATGGTAGTACTAGCTGGCCACACAGTACTAAAGAAGAATGCTTCAGAAAAGTGAGATGAGCGTTTCAGGAAGGGGCGATTAGGGTCTGCGGATGAAGGCCCTCGATTGCTGACTCAGTGCACTGCAGCGCCGGCCGTTACGTTTAGTTCCTTGACGATGCTGCTGACGAAAGCTTTCGCATCGCCGAAGAGCATGAGGGTTTTTTCAAGATAATAGAGCTCATTGTCGATGCCAGCGAATCCGGGGCTCATACTGCGTTTGATCACCATGACCGTGCGGGCTTCCGATGCGTTCAGGATGGGCATGCCGGCGATCGGACTGGTCTTATCGTTGCGGGCGGCTGGATTGACAACATCGTTGGCCCCGATCACGAGAGCCACATCGGCGCGCGGGAATTCAGGGTTAATGTCATCCATTTCAAACAGCCGGTCATAGGGAACGTCCGCTTCGGCAAGAAGCACGTTCATGTGTCCGGGCATGCGGCCGGCGACGGGATGGATGGCGAACTTCACGTCCACGCCACGTTTGGCGAGTACGTCGGACAGTTCGCGCAATTTGTGCTGGGCCTGCGCGACAGCCATGCCATAACCTGGAATAACAATGACGCTGCGGGCGGCATCGAGAATCTCGGCCGCTTCTTCAGCCGATGCGGAACGGATGGGCCGATCGATCGCTTGTTTCTTGCTGGTCTGAATGGTGCCGAACGCTCCGAACAGCACATTCGTGAACGAACGATTCATGGCGCGGCACATGATAACGGAAAGAATGAAGCCGGAGGAACCATCAAGCGCACCGGCGACAATGAGCAGCTTGTTATCTAGCGCAAATCCCATAGCGCTCGCGGACAGGCCGGCGTATGAATTGAGCAACGCTATGACCGTGGGCATGTCCGCGCCGCCAATGGGAATGATGAGCAGGACGCCGAAAACGAGTGAAAGCGCGGCAAAGATGGGATAAAGGAACATCTGTTCCGGATGCACGATCAGAACAACGCCGATAGCAATGGCAAGCCCGAAAATACCCAGGTTGACAATGTTCTGACCGCGATAAGTGATCGGCCTGGTGGGCAAAATCTCCTGCAGCTTGCCACAGGCCATTAAACTGGCGGTGAACGTAAGAAACCCAAGCAGTGTTTCGATAATCAGCGCGGCCATGACGAAGCCGTGCGGCTGGACTCGATAGTACTCGGCGGTTCCAATAAGCGCGGAGGCGAGAGCGCCGCAAGCATGGGAGAAGGCGGTCCGCTGAGGAACCGCGGTCATCGGCATTATGTATGCGATAGGAACGCCGATAGCTGAGCCGACAAAGAACGCGATGAGAATCCACTCGTAATTGACTACTTCATGACGAAGCAGTGTTCCTACAACTGCCAATAGCATGCCAATCTCGCCCACAAGCACGCCACGCCGTGCCGTGGAGGGCGAGTTCATCCACTTGATGGCCAGGATGAAACTAGCGGCAGCGAGGATATACAGCGCTGGAAAGATATTTTCGATGGTCACTTTTGTGGCTCCCGTTTCTTGAACATCTTCAGCATGCGATCTGTGATGAGGTAGCCGCTGACCACGTTGGTAACAGACGCAACAACCGCAATGAAACCGAGTATGCGGGTGAACGTGGTGGCCTCTTTTTCACCGGTGATGAGAATTGCGCCGACCACCGCGATGGCCGAGATGGCATTGGTCAGCGACATCAAAGGCGTATGCAAAAGCGGAGAGACACGGCGGATGAGTTCGAAGCCAAGAAATGCCGCGAGCATGAAGATCCAAATTGCGATTTCGTATTTGTTCATGCGGTGATGCTCCGCTGTTCGGATTCTGAGGGCGCGATCAACTCGGCGATGCGCGGATGAACAACTTTTCCTTCGTGCGCAACAAGGGTCTCCCGGATAATTTCATCGTCGCGATTGACATTGATGTTTCCCCCGCTAACCAAAGTCTTCAAGAAAGAAGCGATATTTGCCGAAAGCATCTGGCTTGCGTGATAGGGAACCATGGAGGGCAGGTTGACCGGTCCCGCGATAGTCACTCCTTGATGAATGAACGCTTCTCCAGGACGAGTCAGTTCACAATTGCCGCCTCGCTCAGCGGCGATGTCGACAAGGACTGAGCCAGGGCACATGGCCTCCACCATTTGGCTGGTAATCAGGATTGGCGATTTGCGGCCTGGCACCGCGGCCGTAGTAATGACAATATCCTGCTCACGCAAAATTTCGGTAAGAAGCTCCCGCTGGCGGCGATAGAATGTTTCGTCCATCGCTTTGGCATAACCGCCTTTGTCTTCGGAAGCTTTGGCATCAATGTCGAGCACAATAAATTTTGCTCCGACACTCTCAACTTGTTCCTTGACGGCTGGACGAACATCGTATGCACAGACGATGGCGCCGAGACGGCGTGCGGTAGCGATAGCCTGAAGTCCGGCAACGCCCGCACCCAACACAAAGACTTTCGCCGGAGTTAGGGTCCCGGCGGCAGTCATCAGCATGGGGAACATTTTTGGAAGATGCGTTGCCGCAATCAGGACGGCCCGATAGCCGGAAATCGTGGCCATCGAAGAGAGCGCGTCCATGCTTTGCGCGCGTGTGATGCGCGGGACTAATTCGAGAGCAAAGAACGAGACGCCTCTTTGCGCTAAGGCCATGTCCTGTTTGAGGGACGTCAGAGGCTCCCCAAAACCGACGACCAATTGTCCTGAGCGGAAAAGTGGCAGATCCGATTGGCCTTGATCGGGGTTCGCGCCAAGGCAACGCACCTGTGCGATGATGTCGGCCTCGGAGAACACGTCGGAGCGGCTGCCGAAGCGCGCGCCCCTCCCCACATATGCCTCGTCAGGATAACCCGCTTCTGTTCCAGCGGAAGTCTCGACGATCACATCGATGCCTATTTTTTTCAGGACCTCACAGTGACGCGGGGTGATCGCAACGCGACGCTCGCCAGGGAACGTCTCACGAATGACTCCAACAATCGCAGGCAACGATGCCTCCGTAAACGATGATTATCTAAAGCGACGGGCACGCGCAAGGGGAAGTTACGCCAACGGGTTTGTATTAGGTGAAGAGTTTGTATAATTTGAGCCAACAGAGAACACTCGGTCCCCGATATGGGCCGGAGGGGAAGCTTGGACGCTACTGATACCCGGAACCCGCAGTACTTCCACAAGGTGGTTGACTGTCAATGGGCATGCCCAGCGCACACAAATGTCCCGGAATACATCCGGCTCATTGCGCAAGGGAGATACACCGACGCGTATCTACTCAATCGTGAATCAAACGTTTTTCCGGCAATCCTTGGACGGACGTGCGACAGACCGTGCGAACCCGCGTGCCGCAGAGGCCGCGTTGATACGCATCCAGTAGCAATCTGCAGATTAAAACGCGTCGCTGCGGATTTAAAGGGCGAGTTTAAACATCTACTTCCTAAAATTCCCGGGCAGAAAAACGGCAGGCGTATAGCGTGCATTGGCGCTGGACCTGCATCGCTCACTGTCGCTAACGATTTGATGCCGCTCGGGTACGACGTGGTTATTTTCGAAAAACAAGATAAGCCCGGCGGCCTGATGCGATCGAATATTCCGGCGTTTCGACTGCCGGAACAGGTGCTCACCGATGAGGTGAACCTCATTTTGGACATGGGCGTGGACATCCGATACAACTCGCCCGTGACCAGCATGAAAGATCTGCTGGGGAGCGGATATGGTGCCGTTTTTGTGGGTAGCGGCGCACCACGAGGCAAAGAATTAGAGCTTCCGGGCAGGCATGACACGGACCGCATTCACATCGGGATCGACTGGCTGGAATCGGTTGCGTTCGGGCACATCGATTCAATCGGCGAGCGCGTTCTGATTATTGGCGTCGGCAATACGGCGATGGATTGCTGCCGGTCGTCGCGCAGATTGGGCGGTCGCCAGATCCGGGTAATGGCGCGGCGTCCGCGGCCCTTTTTTAAAGCGTCCCCGTGGGAACTCGACGATGCAGAAGAAGAAGGCGTAGAGATTGTAATCAATCATGCGCCGAAACAATTCGTCATCGAAAACGGCAAACTAACGGGCATGCTGTTCGACCGGCTGGAGTGGGACAAGGAAGCGAAGCGCTCGCGCGTTTTGGATGAAGTGTTCTTTCCGGCTGACGACGTGATCCTCGCAATCGGACAAGAGAATGCGTTCCCCTGGATTGAACGCGATTTGGGCATCGAATTCGATAAATGGGGTCTGCCAGTCGTGAATGAGGCGACCATGCAATCGAGCCACCGGGACGTTTTCTTCGGCGGCGACTCGGCATTCGGACCAAAGAACATCATTTGGGCGGTGGAGCACGGACATCAGGCGGCAATATCGATCCACAATCACTGTGAAGGTATAGCAGTCTCCGAGCGGCCGCCGTGGGGCATGAACCTCGTCAGCCAAAAAATGGGGCTCAGCGAGTGGAGTTATCACAACGACTACAACCCCGTGCGCCGGCAGAAGATGAAGCACGTTGAACTGACGGAGCGTTTCCGGAAGCTGAATATTGAAGTCGAGTTGGGTTTCGACGCGGAACAGACAGCGCGCGAGGTGGAGCGCTGCCTGAATTGCGATATTCAAACCGTGTTCGCAGCGCCCAGGTGCATTGAGTGCGATGCTTGCATCGACGTATGTCCAGTGCAATGTCTGACGATCACGCCCAACAGCGATGAAATTAGCTTGCGCACGCGGCTTTCGGCGCCCGCGCTCAATCCCGATCAGGCGCTATATGTCTCACCGGCGCTTCCGCAAACTTTGCGCGTGATGGTGAAGGACGAGGACATTTGCGTTCACTGTGGTCTGTGCGCCGAACGGTGTCCCACGGCAGCGTGGGACATGCAAAAATTCGAGCTCGCCATCGCGTACGCAGGCACAACATCATGCATGAACAGCTACGTCCCGGCGTAAACGATTTCGCGCTCAAGCTGGCAAACGTCAATGGAACTGGGTCGGCCAGCGCAAACGGCTTGATCATGCAGGCCATCTTCCGGATGGGTATTCCCGTCTCGGGTAAGAACCTGTTTCCATCGAATATTCAGGGCCTGCCGACCTGGTATGAGATTCGTGTGAATCCAAAGGGGCACACCGCGCGATCGCTCGATTATAACCTGATGATTGCGATGAATGCCCAAACCTATAAACAGGACATTCGCGAAGTTTGCCCAGGCGGGTATCTGCTGTACGATTCGAGCTGGCCGCTGGAATCCGATCTGCTCAGAGACGATGTGCATTTTCTGCCGATACCGTTGGCGCAGATGATCAACGAACGATTCGCCGATCCACGCCAGCGAATTCTGTTGAAGAACATCGCGTACGCGGGCGCTTTGGTCGAGTTACTGAAGATCGACGTGCCCATTGTGGAAGACCTACTTGCGGAGACATTTGCGGGCAAAGCAGCGCTACGCGAATCGAATCGCCAGGCGCTCCATTTAGGCTGTGACTTCGCCAGAGAACATTTCGATTGTCCACTGCCGTTTCATCTCGCAAAGATGAACGCAAATGAAGACAAAATTCTCATTGACGGAAATACTGCCACAGCGTTGGGGTGTCTATATGCTGGTGCGACCGTTGCAGCTTGGTATCCGATTACGCCTGCAACATCGGTGATGGATGCGTTTCGCCGGTTCTGCGAAAAGTATCGGAAAGACACGGAGACGGGACGCAGTAATTACCTGATCCTGCAAGCTGAGGACGAACTGGCGGCAATTGGAATGGTCATCGGCGCCTGCTGGAATGGCGCACGCGCATTCACATCGACATCTGGGCCTGGTATTTCATTGATGAATGAATTGCTGGGGCTCGCCTACTATTCGGAGATTCCGGCGGTTGTGATTGACGTTCAGCGAGTCGGGCCATCGACGGGAATGCCGACGCGAACGCAGCAAGGCGATTTGATCGAGTGCGCGTATGCATCACACGGCGACACAAGACATATCTTGCTGTTTCCTTCAAATCCTGCGGAGTGCTTTGAATTTGCTATCGAATCGTTTGACTTAGCCGAACGGTTTCAGACGCCGGTCATCATGTTGTCGGATTTGGACATCGGCATGAACGATTGGGTTGCACCGCGTCTGAAGTGGAACGATTCATACCGGCCGGACCGCGGGCGTGTTTTGTCGGCAGATGATCTTAAAGAAATCCCAAAATTTCATCGCTACTCGGACGAAGATCAATATTATGTCCCGCCGCGAACGCTCCCAGGAATCGATCCTAAAGGTGCATACGTAACGCGAGGATCGGGACATAACAAATTCGGCGGATATACCGAGACGCCCTCCGAATATCAGGAGGTCGTGGACCGGCTGGCGCGCAAACAAAAAGCGGCTGCCGAGTTGGTGCCGCATCCAGTACCGCAGAACGGCACCGGGTCGAAGTTTGGTGTGATCGCCATTGGAAGCTGTGATCCAGCCGTCCGCGAAGCCGTTGAGCTATTGGGCGAAAGTGACATTCGGCTCGATTACCTTCGCATTCGCGGGTTCCCTTTCCATCCAAGCGTGGAAGAGTTCCTGTATGGCCACGAAATTACGTTTATCGTCGAGCAAAACCGGGATGCCCAGCTTCGGTCCTTATTGACACTCGAAACATGCGTACCGAAAAACCGGCTACGATCTGTATTGGCTTACGGCGGCTTTCCACTCAGCGCACGTACCGTGGTCGACGCAATCACAAATCATTTGGAGGCAGATCGTGCCATCCATCATTAAACCTTTAGCGAGACACCCCGGCTTGCGCCAGAACGAACTCGGGCTTACGATCCGTGATTACGAAGGATCGATGTCCACGCTCTGCGCGGGATGCGGTCATGACTCGATCACGGCAGCGATTGTGCGCGCTCTGTGGGAGATTTCGATGCAGCCGCACATGTTGGCGAAGATGTCTGGTATCGGATGTTCATCAAAGACACCCGCCTACTTTGTTAATGGCGCGCATGGTTTCAATTCCGCACATGGCCGCATGCCCGCGATCACGACAGGAGCGATTGCAGCCAACCGCGAGCTTACCTATATTGGCGTTTCGGGTGACGGCGATTCTCTTTCGATAGGGCTAGGCCATATGTGCCATGCCATCCGTCGAAACGTGCGAATGGTGTACGTCATTGAGAATAACGGCGTGTACGGACTGACGAAGGGACAGTTTTCAGCATCGGCGGATATCGGCTCAAAGAGCAAGCGAGGCGATCCAAACCAACTCGCGCCCATCGACCCAGTCATGCTGGCGCTAAGCATTGGTGCGACGTTCGTGGCCCGCAGCTTTTCCGGTGATAAAGATCAGCTTGTGCCCATCATGAAAGCGGCTTTCCGGCATCGCGGGCTGGCGCTCATCGACGTGATTTCGCCGTGCGTGACGTTTAACGATCACAATGGATCGACGAAGAGCTATTTGTACACGCGCAAGCATGCCGTGAGCGCAACGGACGCGGATTTTGTCCCGCCCTCAAACGAGATTGTGGCTAGCATTTCTCCGCATGACGTGACAATGGTCACGATGCATGATGGCAGTTTGCTTCGATTCCGATCGGTCCCTGAAGGGTACGATCCCACAAATCGAGCCAACGCAATCGATTATTTGCAGGAACGGCACCGCAAGGGCGAGATCGTAACCGGTTTGCTTTTTGTGGACGAGAGCATGGCCGATCTGCACGAAGCAAACGAGACGACCGAGACACCGTTGTCGCAAGTACCGTTCGAGAAGCTATGTCCCGGGTCGGCGGTGCTGGAGAAATTGCAAGAAGAATTCCAGTAATCGTGCGATTGGAAGTTTGGTCTTGGTCCTGTCGGTTGCGTTCCAGCGACCCTGCTTCAGATCGAGCGACGAGTTTCACGACCAGCTTGTCGCCACGTCTTGAAATCGAAAAGAATCTCTTCTTCCGTTGATCCGCTTTTTTAATTTGCCGGGTTATTTCGGCGCTTAGTTTTTCAAGAGTATGCGTGGTGGCCACTCCGGCATATAATTCGCAAATGGATTTGAATAGCCGGCGTGAGTTTCTGAAAGGAACGTCGCGCATTGCAACGACGGGCGCTTTGGCCATTGCCGCGAGTTCCTATTCACGGGTGTCGGGCGCAAACGAGCGCATCAACTTGGGCCTGATTGGCGCAGGCGACCGCGGCACCCACGTAATGGGCCTGTTCCAAAACAATCCCGCGATTCACGTGACGGCCGTGTGCGACATCTACGGCCAGCGGCTCCAGGCGATACAACAAAAAGCGCCAGGATCGGCCGCGTTCGCGGATCACCGCGCGGTGTTGGCCCGAAACGATGTAGACGCGGTGCTGATTGCGACGCCCGATCACTGGCACTGTGCGATTGCCATCGACGCGCTCAACGCTGGGAAAGATGTCTATGTCGAAAAACCGTTGACGCGTGTTCCGGAAGAAGGACCAATGATTGTTAAGGCCGCTCGCGAAAACAACCGCGTATGCCAAGTCGGAATGCAACAACGGTCAGCGAAGCATTACTTACAGGCTAAAGAGAAATACTTCGATTCCGGGCAGATCGGTGACATCACGCTGGCCAGAACGTGGTGGCATGGGAATAGCTGGCATCTCCGCAAGGCGCCGGCTTCGCTGCAGACAAAACCCGCGGACCTCGACTGGGCACATTTTTTGGGGCCGCTGAAATGGCGAGATTACGATCCACAGCAGTATTTCAATTGGCGCGCCTATTTGGATTATGGCGGCGGTCAAGTGACCGACCTTTTTACCCATTGGATCGACGTCGTCCACATGTTCATGGGCAAGGATGTGCCGTTCTCCGCATCGGCGGCAGGCGGTGTCTATCACTACAAAGATGGCCGCACGGCGCCCGATACCATCAACGTGCTACTGCAGTATCCCGGGCAGAATGAGTTCACCGCAACGTTCGAAGCGACGCTTGCTCCGGGAATTACCGGATATGGAATTGAGATGTGCGGCACGAACGGGCGGCTCTGGATCGATAGGTCTCGTTACGAATATTATCCGGTCCAGGCCAAGGAGCCGGCCGAAGTCGTGAAGGCCGAGGTAATGCCGGGAACTAACGATTCGTTGACGCAGAGTCACGTCAACAATTTCGTCGATTGCGTGAAGAGCAGGCACCGTCCCAACGGCGATGTGCTGATTGGGCACCGCTCTGCGCAAGCTTCGCATTTGGGCAACATCTCCTATGCGCAGCGCCGGCGCATCGACTTTGATATGCAGCGCGAAGAGATTTTGCCGCTGTAAATTCGCTTTGCGGTGTCAGAGCAGGCTGTGCTGTTGCCGGCGCAGGACGCGATGGGCTTCTATTCCGTCTGGGCATTTCTTGGTTGTATGGTGCTGCTCTTTCTAGCAGCATCGACGCCTGCACTGCGTGGAGCGGATACGGCCCCGAATCCACATGGAGTGCGCGTCTCGTCGATAGACGGATTACGAGGCATCCTTGCTCTCGCGGTGTTTTTTCACCACACCGCAGTTACGCACCAATACTGGCAGTCCGGCGTCTGGACGGAAACGCCCTCGCGTTTCTACAACTTGCTTGGGCAGGTCGCGGTCGCCGTGTTCTTTATGATCACAGGGTATCTTTTCTGGGGCAAGTTAATAAAGGAGCAAGGAAAGCCAAACTGGTTGAAGCTATACACCGGCCGGCTCTTTCGCATCGCACCGCTGTATGGCTGCGCCGTCTTATGGCTGCTCGTCCTCGTTGCCTTTAAAACGAATCTTACGTTGTGTCAACCTGCGTTGCAGGTAGCAAACGAGGTTGCACGCTGGTTCACGTTGGGGCTCGCGGCACCCGATGTAAACGCGTATCGCCACACAGCAACCTTGATGGCTGCGGTTTCCTGGACGCTGCGCTATGAATGGTTCTTTTATGGAAGCCTTATTCTTACGGCTTTTTGGGTTCGCAGAAGACCCGGACACTTGGTATTCACGGTGATCTGTTTGACGCTGGTCGGTCTTTACGTGCTGCTCTATGTGCACGCGGAGAAAACGGCGCCTTGGCCCATCTGTGTCGAACTTTTTCTTATAGGCATGTTGTGCGCTTCACTTAAGCCGATAGGAAGCCAACGCAGGTTACCCAACTGGTTGTCATCCACGTTCGTCGCACTTGGCGCGGCTGCGCTGTTCTTGCGTTTTAACAATGCAAATACGTTCGTTCCTGTTTTGCTCTTGGGCGTCGGGTTTTTTCTTGTTGTCTCCGGATGCGATTTATTCGGGCTACTGGTCAGCCGGCCGGCGCGCCGATTAGGCGACGTAAGCTACGGAATCTATCTGCTTCACGGATTGATTCTCACTTGCATATTCAGCTCTTATCGCATGCGCACATTTGCCTTGTATTCCGCGGTTAATCACTGGCTCGTTGTTACCGTGACGGCACTAGCAGTGATCGTCGTTGCCACTGTCGCGCATGTTTTTGTCGAGCGGCCAGGAATAGAACTCGGCAAACGGGCAGCGGTAAGACTCGAATCAGCCCTAGGCGGCTTCCGACGAAAAGAACAACCCAAACCGGCAACAGCCAAAGCATTTACGGCGCATAAATAAAAGCGGACGGTTGAAGCCGTCCGCGCGATTATTCCTGTCGCTTGATCAGTGATCGCGATGACCGTCATGGCCATCATGATGCTCATTGCGATGGGAATCGTTATGGTACTCGTGATGTTCGACACGCGGGCCTGGCATGTAGTGGTACGCGTATCCAGGATGAACGTAAACGCCGCGATTCACCCACGTTCTAGCCCAGGGACGTCCACCGACTAAGATGGAATGCTCACGCCAGCCGAACCCGACTGTGCCCCATCCAAATGGAGCGAAGGCGCCGACGGTAATTCCTGGCCCGAAACGAATCGCCCCCCCAACAAAAAAGCCGGGACGCGGTCGCGCAAATACGACATAAGGATCGTAGGTGGGAACGTAGTAGTAGCCAGGCGTCACTGGCAGGATTTCAATGTTGCCGGGAGCGACCGTTACCTGTTCGTATTGATTGCTGCGCAGATAGCCGTAATCGTAGGCCATTTGACGCTGATGCTGCACAGCATCCATAACGTCATTGCGCTGTGCCAACACAGCGTTGCCAAGCTGCTGAGTCCAGCCCATGTCGGAAGCCATCATCTGCAACACCTGTGGAAACGGCAAAAGGCCAAGCACGCTTGGATCGAAAGGCAAGCGATCGGCCTGAATAGCAGAGGCTAGCTGATCGCCGCGCAGATACGCGTGTTGATTGGCCCAGTTCGCGGCATCCGGAATCTGATTAGAAAACGTAGACGCGGTCAATATTTGGGCAAGCAGGCCATCAGGATAGAGTGCAATACGCGCGACAAGCTGATCAAGTTGCTGCGGGGCCATCATTGGCGGCTGAGGATAGCCTTGGGGCGGATATCCGGCTTGCGGGTAACCCTGAGGAGGATATCCCGGCGGGGGATATTGGCCTTGAGGCGGATATTGACCTTGTGGGGGGTATTGGCCCTGAGGTGGCGTCGGGTATTGCTGTGTCTGCGGATACTGCTGCGGAGGATATTGCTGAGGCGGCGGTGGCGGCTGCTGCGCCGGTGGCGGCTGCTGCGCCGGTGGCGGATACTGATTAGGGTCTTGCGCCAGACTGGGAGCCGCTGTGAAAACTACAGCTAAAATTCCTCCCAGCAAAATTGAATTTGTCTTCTTGGTTCGCATCTTCATGCACCTTTCAGGCGCGCTCTCTACGCTGCCTAATTCATTGACGCGGCGATGCGGCTTTGCGATACGCAGCATGGGCGAAGAAGACATTAAGGGCTGATTAAGCAACAACATGCGGAGGCTAGGATAATAGTGCAGCTTTTAATAAGGACAAAAAAGTGCTGAGCGCTAAGACAACATTGATCGCGTGGACGGCCGCAAGTGTATTAGCTGGCGGAATATGGGCCGCCGCCGCCACGAATACCGCGGTTGAGTTAGCCCAAGTAAATCCGGATGCAATGCACATCAATCTCGATAGCGGAGCGCCTGGCCTTTCACGCTGGCTCGCGGCAATTCGGACACGAGCCAGCATCCTGATGATTGTGGCCCATCCGGACGATGAAGACGGCGGCCTGCTAGCACGTCACACGCGTGGATTGGGGGCGCGCGGCGCCCTGATGACGCTGACTCGCGGTGAAGGCGGTCAGAACGCTATGTCAATGGATCTATACGACCAGTTAGGGTTGGTTCGCACAGAAGAGTTACTCGCGGCGGACCGCTATTACGGCGTCGACCAATATTGGGGCCGCGCAATAGACTACGGATTTTCAAAGACGCGCGAGGAAGCGCTGGAGAAATGGGGTTATGAGAGAACGCTTTCCGATGTTGTGCGCGTAGTCCGGATGACCAGACCTCTGGTGATCGCGTCGGTGTTCATTGGCGCTCCCACCGACGGTCATGGAAATCACCAGGTCGCGGGGCAAATGGCGCAAGAGGCATTCGTCGCGGCGGGCGACCCGAATCGTTTCCCAGAGCAGATTCGCGAGGGGCTTCAGCCCTGGCAGCCGCTCAAAGTATATGAGCGGGTGCCGTTCTTCCAACCGACTAAAGACAAAACGATCTATGATTACGCCACAGATCAATACGTGCCGATTCGGTTCTTTGACTACATCACGAAGACATGGTCGACAGCTACACCGGCGGCGAATCTGAATGTTTCGGTTGGAACGATAGATCCCGCAGCGGGATATACCTTTCTCCAGATGGCGCGCGAAGGATGGGGTTATCAGAAGAGCCAGAATGGAGGCGGCACAATTCCACAACCGATACCCTCCGCGAATCCGTATCATCGATATGGCTCAAAAATTTCGGTTCCAGATCAAGAGGATTCCCTATATGAAGGCATAGACGTGTCTGTCACCGGCATTGCGAGTATGGCAAGCGGTGACACGGCGTTTCTCAAGCGGGGGCTGGAGCGTATTTCGCAGTGTGCTGACGAAGCTTTCAACAACTACAAGCCCAATAAACCGACCGGCATCGCCCCGGCTCTTGCAGAAGGCCTGAATGCCACGCGTGATCTGCTGCGTCAAGTCGATACGAGTTCACTGGCAGAGCCCGGCAAGAGCAATGTTGCATATGAGTTGGGAATCAAAGCGAAGCAATTTGAAAAGGCGTTGGTATTAGCACTAGGACTGAACTTCGATGCGGTAGTTGTGCCGGAAAAAGATGCGACCGGGCCATTTGCCGCATTCGCGCAACCCGCGACGACGTTTACGATCGCTATTCCTGGCCAAACATTTCCAGTTCAGGCGAACTTATTTAACGGCGGCGCGGAAGTGACCGTAAGGGGAATTGAGGTCACGCCATCCGATGGACGCGGATGGAAGATTAAAGCGGTCACTCCCACACCTGCGTCGATTGAAGCCGGTAAAGAATTGCGTCAGAGGTTCGCAATTCAGGCTCCCGAAGATGCCACTTACACGCGCCCCTACTTCACACGTCCGAACCTGGAACAAGCCTATTACGATCTGACGGACGAGCGGTTTCGGAATTTATCTTTTGGCCCTTATCCGCTTTATGCGATTGCGAAGTTGAATTACCGCGGAACAGACATCGCCATAGAGAAGGCAGTACAGGCTAATCAGCGAATTGAAGGAATCGGGGTTGTAGAAGATCCGCTACTGATGGCGCCTGCCATCGCTGTTTCGGTATCGCCGGCCGCCGGTGCGGTGCCGTTGACAAGCACATCGTTTACGTTTTCCTGCACACTTCACACAAACGTTAAGGGACCCGCGAAGGGCGTGTTGCGATTGCGCCTGCCGCAAAGTTGGGAATCAAAGCCCGCCGAATACAGTTTTACATTTGATCGCGACGGCGAGAACCAAACCTTAAATTTCGAAGTGACGCCGAAGTCAATCCAGCAAGAGGCCTACGATATCAGGGCAGTGGCAGAATACGACGGCCGTAATTATCAGGAAGGATACCGGTTGACCGGATACCCGGGTTTGCGGCCCTATCCGTCATATCATCCCGCTTCGTATAAAGCAGTAGGCGTAGATGTCAAGACAGCGCAGAATTTGCACGTTGGCTTCATTCCTGGGACGGGCGATGACGTACCCCGAGCCTTGGAAGATCTGGGAGTGCATGTGACCTGGTTATCTAGCGGCGACATCGAGAGCAGCGATTTGAGCAGCTTCGACGCAATCGTTCTTGGAGTGCGCGCGTATGCGGTGCGCCCGGAATTGCGGTCAGCGAATAGCCGCTTGTTGAACTATGTGAAGAATGGTGGCGTACTGATTGTGCAATACAACTTGCAGAATTTTGACACGGGCTACGGGCCGTATCCGTTCACGCTAGGCGGCAATCCGCAAAAAGTTGTAGACGAAGGCTCCCAAGTTAAGTTCCTTGATCCACACACTGCCGTGTTTGCGTGGCCTAACAAAATTAACGAAACGGACTTTAACGGATGGGAAGAAGAGCGTGGCCATGGATTCATGGGCAAATGGGACTCGCACTATGAGGCATTGGTAGAAACGCACGATCCGGGCCAGCAGCCGCAGGATGGTGGTTTGCTGCTGGCGCGATATGGCAAAGGGTTTTATATTTATGATGCTTTTGCGCTTTATCGTCAATTGCCCGCCGGCGTACCGGGGGCATATCGCATTCTCGCTAATTTGGTAAGTCTTGGAAAAAATCCAGAGTGGAAGTAGTTCGCTCGTCATTGCCAAACGAATAATCTAGTTGTAGGTGCAATCTATGCGGATCAAGTGTGTTGTCGCTCTTGTGATGATGGGGAGTTTGCTAGCACTGGCGAAATCAAAGCCGCCATTTCCCGATCCGGCGGTCGACATTCCCGCGGGCTCAACGACGGGTCCACAGACAGCCGTTTTGGCAGGCGGTTGCTTCTGGGGCACGGAGGCTGTCTTCGAACATCTTAAAGGCGTGAAGAACGTCGTTTCAGGCTTTGCTGGCGGTGACAGATCTACCGCGCATTACGAAACCGTCAGCACAGGGCGCACCGGTCATGCGGAGTCGGTAAAGATCACCTATGATCCCAATCAGATCACATACGGACAGATCTTGAAGGTGTATTTCGCGGTTGCGCATGACCCGACAGAGCTAAATCGTCAAGGCCCCGATTACGGAACTCAATACCGTTCAGCGATCTTTTACGACAATGACGAGCAGAAGAAGGTTGCCGACGCCTACATCCAACAGCTAGACGCAGCAAATGTGTATAAACACAAAATTGTGACGCAGGTAGTGCCGCTCAAAGGGTTCTATCCAGCGGAAGCGTATCATCAACACTATCTGGAAAACCATCTGGACCAGCCTTACATCGTCTACAACGACTTGCCAAAGCTGGACGCGCTCAAAAAAGAATATCCGCAGATGTGCAAGCGGTAGCCGGCGTTCGCTTTGTAGAAAACGGCGGGAGCTTGCTGTCGAGATGGACGACGTGATCGTGCGGCTTGCGGGACCGCAAGATATTCAGAACCTCGCCGAGATGTTCCACTCCTTATGGCCCGGCGCCACCATCGAGGAACACTCCCAGGAAGTGAAGGCATTGCTGAGCGCTAGGGCGCACGGAGCGCTGCCTGCCGAGATTTTCCTCGCGGAGGTGGAGGCGCGTCTCATTGGGTTTGTTGAGGTCGACTTGCGCTCGCACGCGGATGGTTGCGATCCCAAGCACCCAACAGGGTACATCGAAGGATGGTACGTCGATCCGACGTTCCGTAGGAAGCGAATCGGAGCCCAACTAATCTCCGCTGCAGAGGACTGGGCTCGATCTCACGGATGTACAGAAATGGCTTCTGACACTTGGGTGGACAATTTGGAATCTCAGTCTGCGCACCAGGCGCTCGGCTTCGAGGTTGTTGATCGATGTGTTCACTATCGAAAGAGCCTCTAAGCGACAGAGCGGATCCACCGGGTTGATAGCGCAGCGGCCCGCGCTATTCTCCAGATGACCACGCGACGCGAAATTCGGGATATAGCGTCAATCCACCACATGCAAAGATAGTTTGGCCCGTAATATATGAGCTGTCGTCAGACGCCAGGAATGCAAATACAGCGGCAATTTCCTCGCTGGTGCCTGGGCGCCCCATTGGAATGTGACTCTCCACTTCACGCCGCGCCTTGGGGTCATCAATCCACGCGCGGTTGATAGGTGTGACTATGGCGCCTGGCCCGACTGCATTGACCCGGATCCCTCTATCTGCATATTCGAGTGCCAACGTTTTAGTCATGTTCTCCATGCCACCCTTGCTGATCGAGTACGGAACGTACTTGGGCTTGGGGATGATCTCGTGGACGCTTGAATTATTGACGATCACGCCAGATGCCTTGCGCGAAAGAAAATGTCGGATTGCCTCGCGTGCACATAAAAAAGCGCCACGTAGATTAACACCGATGATGCGGTCGAAATCCGCCATATCCAATTCATCGCTCGCCGCCGGTTTCTGGATCCCGGAGTTGTTTACCAAGATGTCTAACCTGCCGAAGTCGGCAAGCACGTTGGCGAACATCTGCTTAACTTGGCGTTCATCCGCAACATCGGCTTTGACGGTTATGCTGCGATGATTTCCGGAGACTGCTTTCCCAGCTTCCACGACTCTATTCCTGACAGCCTCTGCGCGTTCGGCTCCACTGTGGAAATTGATCGCGACGTTAGCGCCCTCCTGAGCGAAGCGTATGGCAATTGCTTCTCCGATGCCAGAAGACGCGCCCGTAATAAGGGCATTCTTTCCTTGAAGGCGCATTGGTATTTGGGTCATGATCAGATCCGGGTCCCTGTTTGGAATGTACTCCATATCGAGTTGGCCAAATGCGATAAGATGCTTCCGTCAATGTCAGAGGCTTCATCGACGATGGTCATAGCTCACATCGAGATAAGGAGTGATGATGCATAGTTTGCCACGTCGCATCTCTACACAACTCGTCAAAGTTGTTACCGCATCGGTTGTTGTATCGGGCATCGCGCTGTTTCTAGGGGGATGGTCTCCCAGTCGTTCGCAGTCTCCGAGCCGTGTCACGCTTGGCAAAGCGAAAGCCGGCTCCATCTATGGTGTCACCATCGCCATCAAGGACCCGGCTCAATTCCAAAGCGAATCAGTCGAAGTTTCTATTTCCGATGCAGCGGGCGTTGTGGTAACGAAGCGCCTGCACAGCCAGGATCTCGATTTCTATGTCACTCTTCGTCCCAGAGCCGCGGGTCCAGTCTCTCTCTCTCTCAATGGGCGGCCTGGCGACAAGCTGCCGGAAGTGATGGCAGCATTCCATCGCATTCCTACTGGTAAAGCTGGACCTGGTATCATCGCAGCACTCCCGAACGATACTTGGCAGACCGCTCAGCCATTCGAGTTCGGTCAAACCATTTACGGCTCATCAGACGAACGACCTTATTCACCTGCGCCGGACGAGGACCGGTATGCCGCCCTAGTGAAAGGTTTCCAGTGGTTCCGATTCACGTTTCACGGCAATAAGCCAACCCTCGCTTATTTCGTCCTCGACATTACCGACCGCGAAGTGCCTCTCGACGTAGATGTATTCAAGCTAGAGAAGGACAGCGCCGGTAGGTCCGAAGTAAAGCCGTACACCAACGGCGCTTCCATTTATCAGATCGAAGCAACACAAAACTATCCGGGCCTGTATAAATTCAGAACGCGCATCCTTGAACCCGAACAGACTTACTACGTCCGCGTTGCCGCCGATCATCCGTCGTATCAGCTACGTACGTTCGCCTATCCTGTTCCGCCGTACAACAGTCCTCAACAAGCCATCCGCACCGGCATGGATTTCCTGGTCAATATGGGCGATAGCTGGCTGTCGAATACTCCGCGCCGCGGCGCCATCGCTCTGCGAACTACAATGAACCACGGCGATACGCAGCAATGCATCGCCTGTCATCCGACGCAGTTTACGACTCGCGGCTACCTGACGGCCATCTCGCATGGGTATCCGCCTACACAGAGGCCTGCCCTCGAATTTCTGACGGATCGCATTTATAACAACCAACGGCCACTTTACGGCGAGCCCGGCACAGATTGGGTGCGTGTCATTTATACAGCGCGTACCGTGGCGGGCCGCCTGCCTTTAATCGAGCATATGTACGAGACAAACGTCACGCACGATGCGCCTCGCACCGCGGATTTCGAGATCCCGTACGCGAATTTTTTGAAGATCCATTACCAAGATCGAACAATGATGCCTGGCGACGAGTCGGATGGCTGCGAACCAGACGTAAGCCCGTTTGAAATTGCTTCGCAGAGCTGGGACACCTTCAACAACCTGTACGAAGAGACTCACGATCAGCAGTGGCTTGGATATCGCGACATGGTAGAGCGGCTTGCTCTTCCATACAAGCCGCAGAACATGATCGATCTGAACTGGAAGATTCACCTGTTGGCTACGGTCGACCGGCAAAAGTACGCTTCTCAACTCGACCAACTGATTCAGCAGCTGTATCAATATGAGCAGCCGAACGGTATGTGGCCGTATCCGTTTGACCGGAACGCCAAGCCGGCCGATTTCATTTCGTACCATGCGGTTCTTGCTCTGGCATTAGCTGGGCACCGGCCCGAGACGGATTCCAAGATGGATCTTGCCGTTCAAGCCATATTGAAGGCTCAGCGGCCGGAAGGCAGTTGGGAAGGCGATCCGGTTTACCAGGGTTTCAATACGCCTTTTCGAGCAACTCAATTTGCCGTGATGGCTCTATCAACGTTGTATCCAGGGCCTGACAATAAGCCTTCACAACAAAAGGCTTGGGGTGACGCTTTCCCGCCGCCTCCGAAAGCTCTTGCAACGAACGATCTTCCGCTCCTGTTAAATGAGCTAGATCAGTTCTGGGATCTCGCGCCTGCTTCCACTATCAAACAGATTCACGAGATCCTTTTGCACAGTCCGTATCCGCTGGGCCGGGAAGCGGCCGCACGCGCACTCGGTCATATGGCCGATCCAACATCGATAGACGTTCTCATCAAGGCACTGGGCGATTCGAACAAGATGGTTCAGCGGACCAGTGCTTGGGCGCTTCGCATGATTTTGGAGCGTCGCCCGCATGTTGCGGCGGAGGGCCGCGCAAAATTAAACGCTGCGTTGCACTCCCCTAATGCCCGCACTCGTTGGGGAGCAACGCAACTGTTCAATCAACATTTCAAATATCTGGCAGCGGATGACCAACTCCGCGAATCGTTAATTGCGGATTTGACTGATGCCGCACCGGCAGTGCGTCTTAATGCCACACGTGGTCTTTGGCAGTGGTACTACTGGAACACCGATAACGCCCAGGCGCGAAAGAGCATTCTGGAAGCCCTTGCCACGCGATTGAACACCGAATCGGATGCGACTTTGCGGCGAGCCCTTCATGAAAGTATCTATGATGTGCTTGATGAGAATACTGGATATCTGGAAGCCTGGGTACGCGCATCGGCTACCCGGGAAGATCAGAATCGTATTCAGGATGGTTATGAAACGGTCGTCCATGACCAGGCTCTGGTGCTCGCGAAAGTGCTTCGTTCTGCCACTCAGCTTGGCCGCCAAGGCATTCTCGAATCACTATGGGATTTCCACATTCGGCATTATTCGCTGCCGGAGCTGAAGAAGGACCAGGTTGCTATCGCGCTACCCGCAGTGTTCACTAAGTACGTTACTGGTGTACCCGACCTACACGTACCCGGCTATATCTATCCGCCTTATCGCGATACCATTGACTTCCACTATGATGTCCACAACAGCTTTTACCAAACCCGAGTCGGTAACGACAGCGAGCTGATTCATTTTTTCAAAAGCTCTGGTCCTGAGTTGGAAAGAGCGTTGATTGACTGCTTGCAGGGCGCCGACAGCAACACAAAAATCGAAGTTCTGAAAGCCGGAAGTACGCTCAGCGGGGCCGGCGACGCACAATTCGCAAAAGCGGCTCTCGAGCTGGCGCTCGATCCTGACAAGGCGGTTCGGGAAACCGTGAGCTACGTTTACGAGAACGGTCAGCGCGGTGTACTGAACATCAATACGCCGGCAGTGCCCGATCCTGGACTGGTGCAAACCATCATAAGAATTCTTGAGCGTGGAGATGAGATGGGTCAGAATACGGTTCTTCCGCTCCTCGCCGCGCTTCCGCCCGATTCGTCTTTGACGCATCAACCGGATTTGGTCTCGTCGCTTCGCATGTTGCTCGAGCGCCAGCCTCGCGTCAAGAACTACGCGCAGATACTTAGTGCAAGCGCAGCGTTTCCCGATTTGATGATCCAGCCGAAGTTCCGCAATCAGGTGCTCGCAGCCCTGCACGATTCCGACTCTGATGTGCAGCGCGCCGCCATCCGGATCGCCCTTCAGCGGGTGAGTGATCCGCGGGAAACAGTCCTTGGCGGCGATGTCTTCGGCCGGCTCGGCAGTTCGCAGCGCAGCATCCTGATTGAAGAGGTGAACAACCCTAAGTTCCTTATCACTCGCCTCGGTGTCTCCGGAGGCGCTCTATCCCAGGATCAACGCTATTTTCTCGGCAAGAATGCCGTCAACAGTCCGCCCGATCTTCTGTCGGAGCCAATTGTGTTCAACGCTGTGATGGCCTCACTCGAGGATACGGATGCCAATGTCCGTGCCGCGGCCCTGGATCTTCTGCGCAAGTCCAAAGGAATCGAGCAGAGGTCTGAATTTCGTAGCGCACTCCAGCGTATGCAGAACGATCCAAATCCGCGGCTTCAACTCATTGCCCGGAATGTCCTTGCCGGAAAGAAACTCGGCGAGGCTTTGGCTGACGTAAAACCCGGTTCAATTCTTGACTTTAACTATTTCGTTGAAAAAATTGAGCCCATTCTCGCTACTACTGGTGCGGACGGAAAGGCCTGCGTGATGTGCCACGCTTCCCATGTGATTTTCCGGCTCCATCCGCCCAACGCAGAGGGCCGCTTTTCGCCGCAGGACAGCGAAGACAACTACAAGTACGCGATGCGCGTCGTCGACATTAACGATCCTTCGCACAGCCTCATACTGATTAAACCGACGCGTCCTACCGATTCAGCGGGAGACGTTTCCGATTACCTGGCCACGCACAACGGAGGCCAGCGTTGGCCCGGCAACGAATCCAGTTGGCAATACAAAACGATTCTTCAATGGATACACGGAGCCAAGTTACAAGCTTCTAACTGAACCTATAGTCGCGCTTCATCGGCACAATTCACGCCACCCGCATAAAGGATGGTCCTCGCGTTGCATAGAGAATGTGCATGTTCGCGTGGCAAGCCGGGGCCCGAGACGACGTTCGGCTACTCAGACTCAGTTCCGACACCTACGTGAGCGGGTCTTTGCGCTGATGCCATATAAAGCGTTTATTTCCTATAGCCACGAAGCAGACGCAGTTACGTCTGCTGTGCAATCGGCGCTTCATCGTTTCGCGAAACCATGGTACCGGCTGCGCGCGCTGCATGTCTTTCGTGATCAAACGAGCTTGGCCGCCAATCCAGGTTTGGCGGCATCGCTCGAAAACGCGATGCACGGCTGCGATTATCTGCTATTGGTAGCGACCCCGCAATCGGCGCAATCTGCTTGGGTGAAATGGGAGGTTGCGTGCTGGCTGAAAGAGCGCTCGGCTGAACGCATTCTGATTCTTCTGGCTGGAGGTGAGATTGTTTGGAATCGTGAACAGCACGATTTTGATTGGGATCGCACCACCAGTCTCCCGGAGGAATTGAAAGGGCGGTTTTTCTAGGAGCCGATGTACGTCGATCTGCGCTGGGCAGCCAAATCGGGCGAGGTTTTGTCGCTCAAGAATCCTCGCTTTCGTGAGTCGATCGTCAATATCGCGGCTCCCCTCCATGGCAAGTCGAAAGACGAAATGGATGGAGAAGACGTCCGGCAATTTCGCAGGACCAGAAGGATCGCCTTTGTGGCAATTGCTGCTATCGTTGTCGCAATTGCACTCGCGGGGTGGCAGGGCTCTGTCTCCGTCCAACGCCAAAAAGCTTTGATCGTAGCCGGCTCGAATGCTACTCAGCAAAAGCATGTCGCAAATTCCAGGGCGATAGCGGCGGAAGCAAACTTGCACCTGAAAGACGACCCGGAACTGAGCTTGCTATTGGCCGATGAAGCAGCCAATAGTGCCCGAACGGCCGAAGCGGAAGATGCCTTGAGACGAGCGCTCACAGAATCTAGATTAAGGGCCAGTATAGGCGATTCTCACACTCCAATAAGAAACGCAGTTTTCAGTCCGGATGGAAGACTTCTTGTTACAGAAGACAGCACTTCACGAATACAGATCTGGGAGGCGCCAGATTGGAGGCAGAAGGCCGAATTGCCGAGAGGTGAGGGACGTATTGGCTGGGAGAGCTTTAGTCCCGATAGCAAATATTTAGTGACCGCGGGATCGGATGCAAACCCTAAGATTTTCGACGTCTCGACGGGGAAAGCGGCAGTCGACCTCAAAGGCCACACCGGCTGGGTCCACTCAGCGGAATTTAGTCCGGATTGGCGCCTGGTTGCAACAACCGGGCAGGACCATACCGTTCGATTGTGGGATGTTCATTCAGGAAAAACCATCGCAATCTTAGAGGGGTACACAGATGTGGTGTTGGGTGCCTTCTTTAGCCCGGACTCAAAGCGCCTGATCACGATAGCCGATGATCAGGCTGATGAACATCCTACTCGGTTGTGGGACGTTTCCGCGCACAAGGCAGTCGCGTATCTGGAAGGAACGATCGCTGATTTTGAAATGCCCATATTCACTCGAACTTCGGTGTTCAGCCACGACGGCAAACTGGTCGTGACCGTTGCTGACCAAAACGTTTGGGTATGAGCACGGACCGCGGAAAGCTGGTGGACACGCTGAAGTTCAAGCCCGGCAGTGGCAGGGTTTGGGGTGCCTCATTCAGCGCCGTTGGAAAGCTGCTTGCGATTGCGGACTATGACGGCGTGGCACGAATATGGAACGTGGGCGCCAAAGGCTCAGTAAGAGAGTTGCGAGGGCACACGGGACCGGTATGGAGCGCGGTCTTCAGTCCGGATGGCAAGTCCGTGCTGACTTCAAGCGAAGATGCAACAGCGCGGCTGTGGGATGTGAGCGATGGAACGAATTTTGACACGGTAGCGGGCTCGGGAGCTCCGCTTCGGACGGCAGAGTTCAGTGGCGATGGACGTTATGTCGTGACTTTGGGTAATGACACGCCTGCGAGAGTGTTCGAGACGTCGTCGCCAGGGGTGGTTCGGTTGCATCACAATGGCGAAACGAATGCTGCGGCCTTTAGCCCCGATGGAAAGCTGATCGCAACCGCGAGTTTTGATCAGGCGGTCACCATTTGGGACGCAAACCCCCATAGACCAGTTCGGGTTTTCGCAGATCTTCGCGCCATTGTAATTAGTTTGGCGTTCAACAAGGATGGACAGTATGTGGCAGCGGCTTGCTCAGATGGTTCGGTACGCCTGTTCGACTTGCAAGCCCGGAACCAACGGCCATCGTTCGATGAATTTGAAACGGCCGTCAGAACGGTTTCTTTTAGCGCCGACGGAAAACGATTAATGGCGGCGTCCATGGATGGCATGGCGAGAATTCGGGAGGTGGCAACGCGCCATCTTGTCGCCCAGATCGATGTGCGCGAGTCGCCGCCGGATTTGATGTACGAAGTCGCGTTTGATCCAGGGGGCCGATGGCTCGCCAGGACGGGACGGGATGGTGTCGTACAGATTTTGGAGATCCCCGGCGGAACAGTGAAAAGTACGCTAAAAGGACATTCGGCGCAGATTCAGCGTATGCGGTTTAGCGCTGACGGCCATTTTCTGGTGACGGCAGGCAGAGATCACACTGCGCGCGTGTGGGGAGTGGAAACCGGAAAGATGCTAACCGAACTGCGCGGCCATACGGACTGGGTAACTGATGCAGATTTCAGTAGCGACAGTCGGCTAGTTGTCACCGCAGGACAAGACAAGACCGTGCGAGTGTGGAATACGGCAGATGGCCGGCAAGTCGCGCAGTTTCGCGATGCGACGGGCCAAGTCTGGGCGGTGGCCTTCAGTCCGGACCAAAGATCCATCGTAAGTGCCAGCGCAGACGGATTTGCTCGGATTTACCCGCCCGAAATGTTTGCTCCTTTCGACAAGCTTCAGGATTTAGCTCACAAGCGCGAAACCAGGAAATTGACGCTGGCGGAAATCAAGACGTATTTGCCACTGGAGGCGCAGCAGTCTACGCATGCTCCATCAGAAAATGTCAGATCAAGCCCTCACCAAGACAAATAGTATGCGCGCGATCCGTTCAATTGAATTCTGCAACCAGTGTCACGACTGATTTAGCGGGTATATCGGTGGGCGTTTCAGGACCATACTGCGGATACCGTTTCAGTTCGTCACCACTTCGGTCCGACGTCACATGGGGAGTGATGTCAGTCGGCTTCTTATCGCCCGCGATCGTTTTGAAGAGTAGGCTCACTTTTCGAGCTGTATCGCCCATGTTGACATACACAACGACAGCGCGTCGATTTGTTTCATCTTTGAATGCCGAGGCCATCAGCCCTTGCACATCGTGATTGGCTCCTGCGATCTCTACGCGTTGCATGCCCGGCCTGACAAAGCGGCTAAAATTGCCGAGCGCCCATAAAATGCGGGCGGGATAGATCGTTTCTGCATCTCCCGGCTTTCGCCAATCCGTATAAATCAGGCCATCCTTGTAATCAACCGGAGAAACAGCAGTCCACCATTGCCATGCGGATGCCCCACACAACACCAAATCGAGATGAATAATCCGCGCCACTTCTAAAGCAGTCTTCATCGTCAGGTCTCGATGATTGCCGCCCTTCCCCTCACTACCCACCAACACGCAATATTCCGTCTGCCAGAGCTTCCAGCTCGGATAGTGCTTCATCTTTTCTCCAAGCTGAGTCCGGTTATTCACCAGCGGCCCGCTCGCTAAATCGGATCCATAGCTGTGATAGCCGATGCGGCCGCCCAGCAGTCCGTTAGTCGACGGATCACCTAGAAAGGCATCAAGATAGTTGCCGTATTCAGTTCCCCATCGGGCAGTCGCCTTCCTGTCGATCTGCCACATATCCGGAAGCGATCCACTTTCAAGCGCCGCGATTTGTGTTACTAGCCTGCGTCTTTCCAGTTCCACTGCGACAGCTCTGATGATCCCTTTGATGTCGTCGTTTGAGGCGCGATTCCCTTCTTGACTGTGCCCTGACCAATCCCATTGCGGCTCATTCACAGGGCTTATGTAGTCGAATACAATCCGTTCGACCTCATCCCCATTCCGTGCAAAATGCTCAAGAATATCGCCGAGGTAGCGGGCATATTCATGCTCCGCGCCGGGCTTCAGATTCGTCGAGCTTCCTTCCGGATCGCAAAAAGTCAATGCATTCCTAGTCATGCGTCCCGGCGGGCTGTTCACGAACGCGAGGAACTGTGGAACTCCGCGTGCTTTCGCCGCCGCTAAAAATCGCCTCTCATTGCGTTGACGAGACCAATCATATTGGCCCGGACCCGTCTCAAATGTCTCCGCGGTGCGCCAAGGATTCGTAATTTTGGGGTTAATCCCTCCGCCTATATTGAATCGCCAGCAGGAAAGCGCAATTCCTTCCTTCTCTGAAAACAATAAGTCGGCCAAGCGATTGCGATTTTCAACCGACCAGCCGCCCACCTTTTGCATGCTCCAACAATCGGAAGCGCCGAAATTGTCAATGACTTGATGTTCGGCATCGAGCAGCACTGTATCTGTATCCACCGAATCGCTTCTGAGCTGAAAGGGAATGGCGAGGGCTGCGGCAACATACTGTTTCAGAGCCACGCGGCGCGAGCACGCGTTCTTGAAACCGAACTGTCCGCCCACCTACTTCCTCCTCTTCACCTGGCGGTGGCCAAACATTAGAAGTCGCAACACCTGAAATATATTCCATCGCAGACCTAAGAAAGGGCTGCGTTCGAGCGCAGATCTTTTTCACCAGAGATAAGCAGATCGCGTATTGTCTTCCCAAGATTTGTACCCGTTTGTCCGTCTACCGCCTGAATCGTTGCAATTTGATGGCTGATCAAGGCAGGGTCAGAATCGTCAAGCTTTATAGGCAAAATCCGGCTTCGAAAACGAGGATCATTGCCGGCCGTGTTTACTTCTGCCCTTACCCAATCGCTCTTCGAAGAGTGCGAACTAACCAGCACAATAACCCAATCGGATTTCATCAGGCCGTCGCGTATGGATTCGATGTAGTTGTTTGCAGGAATGATGTTCTGCGGCGAATACCAAGTTTCAATACCGCACCGTTTGAGTTGTTCGGTCAGGCTGTTCGCGAAATCACGGTCTTCGTGACTATGACTAACAAAAACGCGCACAGGTATCTCCGGTTTTAGTTGCTTCACCTCATACCTGCGAAACTTCACGCCCACTTCTTGCCCCGGTTTCCGCAATTCGAAAGCAGTTGGCCCCTCCGAGTCCGCGACAATGTCCTGAACGGCATTCCAGGTCGCTTGGTCGATCAAAATGCGTTTACCGTTCCGGGCCGCGGATTGAAATGCGTTCGCCAAATTCACCGGCGTCCCTATCGCCGTAAAATCGCGAACGCTGGCGCTGCCGATGCTACCCAACGCTACCTCGCCAGTGACGATTCCAATCCCCAGATCCAGGAAGCTGAGATCTTCATTGCAGATTCGATCCCACACATAACGAAGACTCTCAAATCGCTGTAACATACTAAATGCGCAGCGAACGGCCTGCTTCGGGGCGGCATCGCCTCGAAAGATCGCGAATACCGCGTCTCCAAGAAATTTATTCACGATGCCGCCGAAAATCAATACTTGGTCCGCGAACATCGTTAGCAAATCGTTAACGATCTGCTGGGTTTGAATAATCTCCTGAGATTGGCAAAGCTGCGTGAAACCTCGCATATCCGCAAACATCAGCGTCAATCGTTCACTGTGGAACCTGATTGACACGTTCCACTAGATCGGCGGCGTCTTGCCGTGAGTAGAGGCCCATGTGAGCCAGCAGCTTCGCAATCAATTGGACATTGTCTATCGCAATAGCAGCCTGTCGCGCTAGCTGCTCAATAACCACGTGATCCCGTGGAGTGTAATCTGGCGACTGATTGTCAGGACCGACCTTATTTAGCACTTGCAGAACTCCGATGCTTCTGCCGCGAACGCGAAGAGGCACGGACAGAATCGATTGCGAGGTTTTTCCGGTCTGTCTGTCAACTTCTTCAAAATGGTCGGATTGCTTATTCGTGATGATGCTGCCGGTCGTAAAAGCGCGGCCGGCATTGCTTCCGGCCAACGGAACCCGTTGATTAGAATGCTCACCCCACGCCTGCATAAGCCCCTCGGCTTTGTCTCCTTGTGCCGCCACGAAGAATAACCCGTTTCTCTCGGGATCAAATAGCAGCAGGGATCCGTCCGGCGATCCCGTCATGCGGCACGCGGTATTGAGAATCGAGCGAACGAGTCGCTGCGGATCCGTTTCGGCCGATACTGTTTCAAGCAGGTCGAGCAGTTCCAGCAACTCTTCCTTCGAAAGATTCTTAAGCCCACCCATAGCTGCGAACTAGAGTATATCTACGGTCGTGAAGGCGCAAGAAGATGCAGGTTAGCTATGGTGAGCAGTGCCGGCAAGTTAATGTATACAATGTTGTATCCCACTAATGCACAGAAGAGCTTTTGCAGGTTCGTTACTTGGTTCGGCAGGCGTTGTGCTGGCCGGCAGCATGGAGCAAGCGAATTTGGTCTCAGGGCCTATCGCGGAGTTGAAACCAATGATTTCTGATATCCCGGATATTTCGAAGGAAGAACGCAGCGCGCGCTGTGAGAAGGCGCGGCGGCTGATGGCAGAGAACCATATTGACGCCATTTTTTTGGAGCCAGGTTCCAGCCTCGCCTACTTCACCAATGTTCACTGGAGTCGGAGTGAACGCACGTTCGGGATGGTGTTTCCGGCAAAGGGCGAGGCGATTTATGTGGTTCCGGCTTTTGAGGAACCACGTGCCAAGGAATTGATCGACCCAAGCAGTGAAGTGCGGGTGTGGCAGGAGGATGAAAGTCCGGCCGCGCGCATCGCTCAAGCGCTCAAGGATCGGGGCATTACATCGGGGCGTATCGGAATAGAAGAATCGGTCCGATTCTTTGTTTTCGACAACCTCCGCAAAGCGAATCGGCATCTTGAACTTGTCAGCGCAGACCCCGTGACGGCCGGGTGCCGGATGACAAAGTCGCCGGCCGAAATCGCGATCATGATACGCGCTAATCATGTCGCCTTGAAAGGTGTTGCCACCGCGGCGTTGACATTACGGGAGGGCATGACGCACCTGGAGTTCAAAGCTAAATGCGAGCAGGCGATGCTCGCTCTCGGTTGCCCTGGAGACGCCACAATCACCTTCGGAGAAATCACCGCACTACCGCATGGCAGCGTAACGCCTCAAAAGTTAAAAGAAGGAGATTCCATTGTTCTAGATGCTGTTTGCGTACTGCACGGCTATAACGCGGATATCACTCGCTCCTTCGTTTTCGGAAAGCCTTCCGTCCGCCAACGTGAGATCTGGACTCTGGAACGGAAAGCGCAAGATGCTGCGTTAGCGGCTATAAAACCGGGTAGAGCGTGTGAGACAGTCGATGCTGCAGCACGAAAGGTGTTGATGGATGCGGGCCTTGGGCCGGATTATCGCTTGCCGGGATTACCTCATCGCACGGGCCACGGCATCGGACTGGATGTTCACGAATGGCCCTATTTAGTGCGCGGCAATAAGCTGCCCATGCAGTCTGGCATGTGCTTCAGCGATGAGCCCATGATCGTCATTCCGGGCCAGTTTGGGTGCCGGCTGGAAGACTGCGTCTACGTAACTGAGGACGGAGCGAAGACGTTTACACCACAAAGCCCGTCCATCGACAATCCTTTCGGGGACTTCAACGCTCTCTAATCCGAATGAAGTTCTCTAACGAATCCTATGAAGATATTCAGCATCGTCTCTTCTGTTCTTGTAGTTCTTTGGTATCTCCCGGCCACCGCTCTAGCGGAATCCCAGTACACCGCTCTTTTAAACTCGTTTGAGTTTCGAAATCTTGGACCTTTTCGTGCGGGTTCTTGGGTGCCGGCAATTGCAGTGCCCGAACAACCGGTGAAAGAGCATCTGAGAACTTTCTATGTTGCAGCTCGTACGGGAGGACTTTGGAAAACGACGAATAATGGGACCACCTTCGAGCCCATGACCGATGTGCAGGGGATTATGTCAATCGGGGCGGTGGCGGTCGCCCCCTCGAACGCCGACATTGTCTGGTTGGGCGGAGGCGATGCCTCCAATACGCGTAGTGCGTATTACGGCGAAGGCGTCTTTCGTTCCATGGACGGCGCGAAAACCTGGCAACATATGGGCCTGAAAGATACACAGCACATTGCGAGAATTGTTATTCATCCTTCTAACCCCCAGATTGTGTATGTCGCCGCGCTTGGCCATCTCTATACGCCAAATGAAGAGCGAGGAGTTTTCAAAACCACAGATGGTGGCCAGACCTGGAAGAAAGTTCTTTATGTTGGTCCCAACGTAGGAGCGGTGGATCTTGTCATCGATCCGCGGAATCCGGATACGCTCTTTGCGGCGACCAACGATTATCAGCGCTTTCCTTGGACTTTTCGGGATGGTGGGCCGGGAAGCGGAATTTATAAGACGACGGACGCCGGCGCGCATTGGTACAAACTCGCGGGCGGATTGCCAGGACAAAGTTTTGGTGGGCACGTCGGGGGGCGATGATGGCGTACGCAGATTTATCGCTGCGTTTGATGCGATTTCGGGAACGGAGGTCTGGCGTTTTTGGACCATCCCGGCGCCAGGCGAGCCAGGGTCGGAAAGTTGGCCCGGATATATATATCTGCGTGGCGGCGGGACAGCCTGGATGCCAGGGACTTTCGATCCTCAGCTCAATACCGTGTATTGGGGCACTAGCAATGCGGCGCCTG
>Ga0070741_10001484_pt1 | contig 71167 bp, 50 predicted proteins | sample Coa_R1_4_FD_66440 | JGI IMG/M metagenome (GOLD analysis project Ga0070741, IMG submission 66440) | Surface soil microbial communities from Centralia Pennsylvania, which are recovering from an underground coalmine fire - Coalmine... | ecosystem: Environmental > Terrestrial > Soil > Unclassified ... | reverse complement strand
CGGTTGCGGTCGTGATCGCATCGTCCCCGAATGTCTCGAAAAAATCCCCCATGCGAAAGAAGAGGATCGTCTCGGGGTACTTCGCCTTGATGGAGTGGTATTGCTTCATCAGGGGCGTCATTTTTTCGCTCTGTACTTCCTTCATTCGCTCTGTGCTTCCTTCATCGGTTGCTTAACACCTCGCTTGCTTTTTCTTCTTTCCGATCCGCCCCGTTTTTTCCATCTTCGAAATATATTCTGCGGCATTCGGGAGCTTGGAATTCGTTCCGTCCATGACAACGGTCACAGTGCCGATCGTGTTTGCGATCGCTTTCGCCTTCGCGGTGAGCGGGGCGACGTACCCCCCGACGCAGATCAGGAACATATTCATCGCATAGCGCACCCGGTGGTGGGCCGTGGAAATCTCTTTCTTCACGCGCGCCAGGAGGTGTTCGATCGCGTTCGTGTCCAGCATCTCATCGGGCTGGAGCGTCAGGACGTTCGCGAGTGTCAGCCATCCTGCCGAGGCAATCTGCTCGCGCGAGGACTCGATCCATTTCATACCGAGTTCCCATCCATGCCGGCTTTCGGACGCGATCCAGGGGACCGTATAGTCGCTGATGCCGGCGTAGGCGTGTTGGGCCCAGGTGTCCAACTCTTTTGCGGAAATCTTCTTCTCATCCGCGATGAGGCCGGCCAGGTACATCGCATCGTAATTGCCGGTGGAAAACAGCGCGAGCGAAAGATCGTGGTCCTTTTTTACTTTCTTCACGATCGTTTTCATATCGCCCACTTTTACTCCGAAAAGCGGCTCTTTTGCGCCATGCTTTTGGAGGATGCGTTTTGTCGCACCGCTACCCATGCGGGAAAGCTCGTGCAGGATGGTTTCTGCGGTATAGGTGCCCATCGTCGTTTCTTCTAAGATACACAAATTTTTGGGAAGCAGGGCAGGTCTTTAGAGACTGGATGCGCCGGGCGGTCCCGAATTCTTCGTATTTTCGTAGCCCCAGAACCCTCTTGCACATAGAGGAATTTCAGAAGTAATGTTAATTCGACCGGAATTGATCGATCGGCTTGCCGAAACACTCGAAGGGATTGCCGTCTCGAACGGCAGGGATGGCGCAATGAATGCCGGCAGCCGTCGGGACGCCAGCGTTCTTATCTATCATTCGAGCACGTCCGCCGCCGGAGGTCCCGTCGCCGGCGAAAGTCCGCTCGTCGAGCTTACGCTTTCGGAAACCGACGGGAAGACGTCGCTCACGGCGAGTTCCGCGCTCGGAATTGTGGAACTCCACGAGATCGATGAAGTCCGACTTCTCATTGCGACGGAAGAGGCGGCGTTCTACTCGCATGGGACGGACGAAACGCTTTCCGTGCTGACCGTAAGTTCTCGCGGTATCCTGCAGGTCTATATGAACATTCCGGAATCGCTCGGCAATATGGAACTTTCCGATGTTCGCGACGACGACCTTCGCGCCGCCGTCGCGCTCAAGATCTTTGCGGAACATGCGGAAGTCTTCAGCGCGGAATAACTCAGCGCAGCAGTAATCCCGGTGAAGCTCCATTGTTCGGTTACGGCAAGCCCGGACGCAAAGAAAAAATATACGGTCCGTCCCTCGCTCCGCTCGTCCTTTAAAAATGCCGCGGCGCTGGTAGCCCGGAACGAATTCCCGGAACTTCACAGCCTCGAACTTTCCATTGTGCTCCTGTGCGACGAGGAACTTCTCGCGATGAACCGTTCCACCCTCGGGCACGACTGGCTGACCGACATTCTGACGTTCGAGATCGAACGAACCGCGGACGAACTCGAAGTCGAACTGTATATCAGTGCAGATCGGGCGAAAGAAAATGCACAGACCTATCGAGCGACCGTTGCATTAGAACTGGTTCATCTGGTCGTGCACGGACTCCTGCATGTTGCTGGCTTTGGGGACAAAACGGCGGCCGAAAAGAAACGAATGCGAGCACGGGAGCGTTGGTATCTCGCTCAACTACGCCCAGATGTGTAAGAACCATTTGCTGGCGCGGGCGAGCCTGTTCTTCCTGTTGTACTGTTCAGCCTTTTCGTGACCATATGAACGCCGATCGCGCTCTCGAAAGAATGATTTCCACGGATTCCGGTCGTGATCGGATCATGGAGATCATTTATTTCCTTCTTTCGGAAATAAAGGAGAATACTCCGCTGACCGAGATCGACCTCAAGCCCCTTTCGGTCCGTGGTTTCAGTGAGACCGAAATCTCGACGGCGTTTTCCTGGCTCATCGATAAATTCGCGGAGGGTCCGGTAGAAAACCCCGTGGTCCTTTCCGTTCCCTTCGGAAAACGGAATATGCTCGATCCTGCAAAAAGCGGTGAGGAGGCGAGCTTTCGAATTTATCACGATGCCGAGCGGATGGTCATTACGGCCGAAGCGCGCGGATTTCTTTCGCAGATGCTCGAACTGGGACTCATCAGCGATGCCGAACAGGAATTCGTGATCGACCGCATCATGCTCGCCGGAACCCCGACCGCCACGCTCGAAGACGTGAAGGAACTGGTTGCGAACCTGCTCTTCCATTTCGAGCATCCCAGCAGTCCGGCCGGACGCGTCATGCTGAACGGCTCCGACCGCGTTCACTGATTTTTTATCTGTACGGCGCGGTGCCGTTCTGAACGTTCCCAAATTTTCCCAATCCGTTCTGCTCCATGGTGGTCGTCATTACCGGAGGTACGAAAGGCTTAGGCCGCGCTTCGGTCAAAAAATGGCTCGGCGAAGGCTGGCAGGTCGCGACCTGTGCCCGGGACGAAGCGGACCTGGCACGGCTCGAAGAGGAAATAAACAATCCGAACCTCCTTACGCAGGCCTTCGATGTCTCCGATGCAACGGCGGTCCGCGGCTTTGTCGAACGCGTGTTGGGGAAATGGAACGCGATCGACGTCCTGATCAATAATGCCAGCATTCTGGGACCGCGAGAAACGATCCAAAACTATTCCGAAGAGACCTGGCGCCAGGTGATCGAGATCAACCTGAACGGGAGCGTTTATTTTGCGAAGGCAGTGTTGCGCCCGATGCTCGAAGCGAAGTCCGGAGTGATCGTCAATGTTTCGAGCGGCGCGGGAATCAAAGGCAAAAAACGCTGGGGTGCCTATGCCGCGAGCAAATTTGCTCTGGAAGGATTCACGCAGGTGTTACGCGATGAATTGCTCGATTCACACATTCGCGTCCACGCCTTCGATCCCGGCGCGATGCAGACCGACATGCGTGCGTCCGCCTATCCGAATGAAGATCCCACGCAGCACCCGACGCCTGAAATGATCGCACGCGTATTGTTCGATGTTGCCGCCGTCTATGAGCCGACTATGGCAAGGCTTACCGCAGCCGAATATTTATGAGTACTTTATAATGAGGGACGTCCTTTAGGTTGTCCCGTGGCGCAAGCTAAAGCATGCGCCACACTTCCTTAATGAGGCTATCAAATCCCATTTCGAGCATCCTCGCAATATCCTCGGAGACCATACGGTCTTCTTCCAGATGCGGGACACGGCGTCGGACAAGCTCGTGCGCTTTTGCGGTGCCGCGGCCGGGTGTGAGCGGCGCGAGAAAGTCGATGCCCTGCGCGGCGGAGAGCAGTTCGATGGCGAGTACGGTCTCGACGTTCTTTACCACCGTTTGCAGCTTGAGCGCGGAAATGGATCCCATTGAATTGTGGTCCTCCATATTCGCACTGGTGGGAATCGAATCGACGCTCGCGGGATGCGCGAGGACTTTGTTCTCACTTACGAGCGCGGCGGCGGTGTACTGGGCGATCATATAGCCGGAGTTCAGTCCGCCATGCTTTGTCAGGAATCGCGGAAGTCCGTTCGAGAGCGCGCCGTTGACCATCCGTTCCGTACGGCGCTCGGAGATCGAAGCGAGTTCCGAAAGTGCGATCGCGAGATAATCAAGCGCGAGCGCGATCGGCTCGCCGTGGAAGTTGCCGCCTTCGAGATGCGTGTCGAGTGCGGAGTGCGGGGTGCGGGGCGTTGAATCTTCGATCGCAAAAATCAGCGGGTTATCCGTTGCGGAGTTGATTTCGATCGAAAGCGTCCGTTCGACGAATGCGATGGTATCGCGCACCGCGCCATGGACCTGGGGGATACAGCGGACCGAATAGGCGTCCTGGACGCGAGGATCGTTTTCCGCATGTGAACGGCGAATTTCGCTCCCGGCTGTAAGCTGCAGCATTCGTTCGGCGACGAACCGTTGCCCGGCATGAGCGCGTGCGGCGTGAATGCGCGGATCGAACGCGCGGTCGGTCGCTCGTAGCGCTTCGAAGGACATCGCGCCGGCAATATCCGCCAGATCGGCGAGTTGCTTCGCCCGATCGAGCGCAAGGCAGCCGATTGCCGCCATCATTTGCGTCCCGTTGATGAGGGCAAGTCCCTCTTTGGCTTCTAAAACAAGCGGAGCGATACCGGCTTGCTTCAATGCTTCGCCGGTGGGACGCATTCTAATTTGTGGCCCTGTTCCGTAAGATTCGGTTTGCAGCACATTTCCTTCTCCTGTAAGCGCCAGGGCCAGGTGCGCGAGCGGCGCAAGATCGCCCGAGGAACCGACGCTTCCACGAGAGGGGATGATAGGAAGAATATCGTTCTTGAGAAATGCGAGTAGTTGTTCGATGACGGCAAGTCGCACTCCGGAAAAACCCTTCGCAAGCGCGTTTGCGCGGAGCAAAAGCATGGCCCGTACGACTTCTGGCGTGAGCGGTTCGCCGACGCCGGCCGCATGGGACCGAATAAGGTTCTGCTGAAGCCGGAGGAGGTCGTTTTTGGGGATCGTCACATTGGCGAACTCGCCAAATCCCGTGGTTACGCCGTAGATCACTTCGCCCGCTTCGACCCAGTGGTCCACCAGCTCGCGGGAACGGGCGATGCGTGCTTTCGCTTGTTCTGGAATATGAACTTCTCGTTCTTCGCCCCGGGCGACGCGGGAAACGTCCGGAATCGTTAGCGAATTGCCATCTAATATTATCACAGTCACAAAAATACGGCGGTGGTAGGCTGTTTTTGTGCGCAAACAGGATTTCTTTTCCGGAATGTCACAAGCCTGGCGTTTTGAGGCTCAGGAATCCTCTCTTGTTAGTCTTATGTTCGCCGCGTCTTAACGGCCCACTCATCATCTGAAAGAAAAGTATTGGCTAAGTCGCTCGTTATTGTCGAATCGCCCGCCAAGGCGAAGACCATCAATAAATATCTAGGCTCCGGCTACATTGTCGAAGCCTCGGTCGGTCACATCAAGGATTTGCCCAAGTCGAAGCTCGGGGTAGACCTCGAGCAGGGATTTACACCCTCCTATACGACCGTTAAAGGCAAAAAGGACATCATCGACCGGTTGAAAAAGCTCGCCGGCACCGCAAAAGAGGTCTTCCTCGCGACCGATCCTGACCGCGAAGGCGAGGCCATCGCTTATCACCTGGCCGGCATCGTATCGGACAAAAATTCGAAGATCAAACGGGTCCTGTTCTCTGAGATCACCAAAGCGGGCATTACGGAAGCGATGAAGCACCCGCGCGATGTCGATCGCGCACTCTTCGATGCCCAGCAGGCGCGCCGCGTCATGGACCGCATCATCGGCTACCAGGTCTCGCCGATCTTGTGGAAAGCATTTATCGGCAAGAGCGCGGAGGCGCTTTCGGCGGGGCGCGTCCAGTCGGTCGCGTTGCGCCTCATCTGTGAGCGGGAGGAAGCGATCCAGCGGTTCCAGCCGATCGAGTATTGGAACCTGTGGGCGGAGTTCACGACCGAGTCCACGGAGTTCCCAATCCACGCTCGGCTTATTTCGGTCGATGGGAGCGAAATTCGGAATCCCGAAGGCAGCGCGCAGGACCTTTCCGAGGACGAGAAGAAAACGTTTATCGGCAACGAACCGACCGCCCGCGGCTATGCGAGCGATGCACGGCAAAAGACCTACAAGATCGTTTCGCTCGCAAAGCGGGAAGTAAAAAAGAACCCGCCGCACCCCTTCATCACCAGTTCCCTTCAGGCCGCGGCATCGAGCAAGCTCCGGTTCAATCCCCGCAAGACCATGGGCCTTGCGCAAAAGCTCTATGAAGGCGTGGAATTGGGCGACGAAGGGTTGACCGGGCTCATCACCTACATGCGAACGGATTCCACCCGTATCGCCCCCGAAGCCCGGAACGAAGCGCTGGCGTATATCGAAAAAAGTTACGGCGCGCGCTACCTCGGCGAGGAACGAAAAGCAAAGCAGGGAAAGAACGCGCAGGAAGCGCATGAGGCGATCCGCCCGACCTCCGCGATGCGCGACCCCAAAAGCGTGCGACGCTTTTTGGAAGCCCAGGACAAGGCGCTCTATCAGTTGTACGAGTTGATCTGGGAGCGATTTATTTCGAGCCAGATGGCCCCGGCGCTCATGGACCAGACCACGGTCGAGATCGAATCGCAGGAACACGAGGGGAGTAGATACCGCTTCCGCGCTTCCGGATCGGTCGTGACGTTCAACGGCTATATGCAGGTCATGGACGACGTCGATGACGCTCCGGCAAAGATTTCCGACGATGCCACGGCTGCCGCCGATGGCCGCGCGACCCGATTACCGAATGGCATCAAAGAAGGCCAGCAGGCGAATATCGAGGAGGTCGATCTGGCGCAGAGCGCCACGAAGCCGCCGCCGCGATTCTCCGAAAGTACGCTCGTCAAAGAATTGGAATCGCTCGGCATCGGGCGGCCTTCGACCTACGCCTCGATCGTGGGAACGATCCAGGAGCGCGCGTACGTGGAGCAGGAAGAGCGCCGGCTCTATCCGACCACGCTGGGCATCGAAGTGAACCGCATCCTGGTAAAATCCTTCCCTGAAATCTTCAACGTCGATTTCACGGTACGAATGGAAGAGGAGCTCGATACCATCGCGGCGCGCGAGCGGAGCTACGAATCGGTGATGACCGATTTTTATTTGCCGTTCAAAGAGGTGCTCGATAAAGTCGAGGAGCGGTTGGTGGAGGAACTTCCCGTTCGTCCGTGTCCCGCCTGCGGCTCGAAGAACACCGAAGTAAAATCGGGCTGGTTTGGGATGTATCTCGATTGTCCGGACTGCGGCAAGAAGACGTCGCTCAAGAACGAAGGCAAACCCGCGCCCGAAAAGACCGGCGAGGCGTGCCCCGAATGCCACGAAGGCGAATTGCTGGTCCGCTCGAGCCGCTATGGCAAATTCATTGGCTGTTCGCGGTACCCCAAGTGCCGTTTTACGCGACAAATGCCGACGGGAATTAAATGCCCCAAGTGCCTCGTGGGAGACATTGCCGAGCGGCGCGGCGGAAAAGGCAAGCGAAAGTTCTGGGGATGCACGCGCTACCCCGATTGCGATTTTATCTCGAACGATAAGCCGGTCAACACCAACTGCCCGAGCTGCAACAACAACTGGCTCGCCACGAAATGGGTCCGCGACCGCGGCGAATTCCTCAAATGCCCGAACTGCAAGAAGGAATTCACGCCGGAGCTGAATGAGATGGCGGGAACCTGAACCTGGATTACGCGGATGATGCGGATTCCCAGGATTACTATGGGATCCTCAGAAGCGTATGACACAACTTCAATCTGTTATTCCCGCGAAAGCGGGAATCCAGTTCTCATAACATTACTGAATGAGGCTTTACCGCAAAAGCGCCAAAGGCAACGTTTGCACCTGACCATTCATCCGCACCACGCACCAGTAATTCCCCGGCGTGAGATCGCTGCCATCGAATGCGAAGGAATGATTCCCGGCAGCCAGTTCTCCCGAATAGATCCGCGCCACTTCCGCGCCGAATGAATTTACGATGGAGATTTCGGCGTAGCCGGATTCGGGTGCAGTGAAGGAGATTTGGGTGTTGGAAGAGAAGGGGTTTGGGAAGGTTCTTAAGGGTTCTTTGGGCTGAAGTTGATTACTAACTATCGCAATTCCAAAATCCGATAGAGGCCGCCGCCAGAAACTATCGTTGGTGTTTGCAGCGAATATAAACTCACCAGTGACAGAAACAAACGAGATTGTGCTATCGATAAGTCCATTATTGATTTGCTTCCATGACACACCGGTGTCGGCAGAGACAAATAGATTCCCACCCTTTGTGCAAGCAAAAAGATTATTATCGAGCGCGGCTGCGCTTGTTACAGAGTCATTCACTATGGAACTGTCAAGAACTCCCCATGTGGATCCATCGTCTGAGGAGCGAAAGAGCATGCCACTATCTATGCCAATTAGTACAGTGCCAATCTGCGCCGCTGTAGCCGGAACCGGGCAGCAAATGTCTTTAGGGAGAAACGGCCCATTACTATTGCCACAACAAAATATGGAAGTGGAATCCACAGCATTCCAGCTTATACCAAAATCGTCGGTCTCAAAGCAAGCAAAGTGATTATCATCCGAGCTGCCGGCATATATCAATCTATTACCTGTCAGCCGTGCAAGCGTGCCATATACAACGGGACGAAGTCCTTCGAAGTCAACGTACCATGTTTTTCCGTTATCGGAAGATCGAAACACATCAGTATCCGCTTCACCGAAAGCAAACCTCGAGGTGGATACGAACAAGTATTTTCCCATTCTAACCAAAAAAGGATATTTCAGAGTGTTCGGCAAGTTTGATGTACTCGATAAAGTATTTTGATTTAAACTCCAATTCAATCCTTCATCTGTCGAGACAAACCCATCAGCATATAGATTGTTACCATTCGCAGAAAAGGAAGAAATTCCTAAACACGGCAATCCAACTAAAGTTCCAACTCCACTTGTGTCGTTTGAACGATAAATCCCATCTGCGGACGCCACAAATATTTCAGAACCGACGACGGTAATCAAGTTATAGTAGTTGTATTGTTCATTCAACGTTTCTCCTTGACCATGTTGAGTCCAGCTTATTCCACTATCAATAGAAAGAAAAACTCCCTGACTGAGGGTAGCCGCATAGAGTTTTGTGCCATCTGCCGTCAGTGCCCAGACATTAAGCGGAGTGACCATATTGACCTTATTCCAAGTGTTCCCGCTATCGGTTGAGCGATACACACCGCTGTTAGTTCCGACAAATAGACTTGTGCCAATTGTCGCAATGGAATGTAGTGCAGTATAGCCATGAACGTTTGTATCGTACGGTAAGCCACGATCTGCTTCTGTCCAGCTTTTCCCATTGTTGGTTGAACGGAAAAGACCACTATCAGCAGCAAGCAAAGTGTAAAGGTTATTGTTACACGCGGTAAGTCCATTTATATAACAATTTGGTAAGTTGCTGTTCAAAGCTGTCCAGGTAAGTCCGCCGTCAGAGGATTGAAAAATACCGCCTCCAGCAGCATAAAGGTTCGAACCGACCTGTGCAAAAAGATTTAAGTAGTAATGTTTAGAGTCAATCCAGTTGCTATCCTCAATCCATGTTTTGCCACTGTTTGTAGAAACATAAAAAGTATCCTGAGTCCATGCGAAAAGGTATGGCCCGCATCCACCAACGTTTTGAACAACTCTACTCCGAAGTCTGAAGGAATTCCAATTCGTTCCAGTGTCAGTTGAGATAAAGACTTCACCAGAGCTACCAGAGATAATTTGTGCAAAAAGGCCCGCTCCACTCGAAGTAAGGTTCAATACATTGCCACCATTCGGTCCATTCACTTTCTCCCACTGCCCCTCAGCCGTCGGAACGGCGGCGAGCAATGCAAAAAAAAGAAGCATGAAGAAGCGGTTCATACAAGTGGAACATGGGAATTTATTGCATTCGTGCCCATGGGAGCTGGGAAATCGGAGTGACCTGAAGGAAACCATTCCGTGCCAACTTCGGCCTGAACGGCTTGGCGCATTCGGCATTTTTAATTCCCTTTCACCCCATTTCGGCAATCGATACGACCTCATGTTCCGTGCTACATTCCTTCCAATCCTCCGGAACACACTCATCATGCAACAATTTCATTCAGGGAAATCGTCGGGATGGATTAGCGATATTTTTCTCACGGCCGATGAAAATATCAGGCATCAATAAAATATTTCGAGGTTGGAAATAGCCGTCATCGAGTTCGATGTCTATCGCAAAACATTGTCGGAAATCCAAATGAAATTGCCGAAGATATACGAATTCCTTCCAAGGGTGCAAAAAGGAATGCTGTACCTTCGCCAGGGAAGAGCTGACAACCGTTTGCCCTTGTGGGCGATTGAAACTTTATAAACGTTTAAGGGCCGTATTCCTGCCCTCGATCGGTCGAGGGCAGGCTAGTCGATGAAATACATCAATGGTGGCGCTTGCCGCCTTATTCCACGACCATTTTCAGCATCTGTGGCTCGTCCGTGCCGGCGCGGAATTCGTAGAAATAGACGCCGGGGTGCAGCGTATTCGCGTCGATCGAGACCTCGTAACGGCCGCGTTGAAACGCCTGGGCGTCCACCGGACGCAGGATCTCGCGGCCCGTGGGGTCCAGAATGCGGATCGTGACCATCGTATTATCCGTACCGACATCGAACGGGACTGTGGTCGTCGCGCTCACAATGCCGAACGGATTCGGTGAGTTTTGGCGTACGAAGTTCGCGATCGGCGGAGCGTCGCTGATCAAATGAATCGTTCCACAGGTCGAATCGAGGAAGATCGTCGTCCGCGCATCGGTCACGACGGCTTCCTTCGTGTCCGGCAGCGTGTCGAGGCTGATAAAGGGCGTGCTCGCGCCGTCCGAGAGGTCCAGGTGAAACTGGAACGTGAAGTTGAGCAGGGGCTTCGGATGGGTCAGCAGGGAGTCCGAAGCCAGCTTGAACTGGAGGGTTCCCGGCTGCTCGATGGACTGGAGTTTGAGCGAGGTATCCGCCGCGCCGAACTGTTTGAGATCGACGATGGAGGGATCGTACGTGATCGTTCCCACGATCGAATCGATCTTCGCCGTGTCCGGAACGAAGTTCTGAAGATCGAGTTCGGCCGCCACCTTATCTCCGGGCCGGCCAAAATAGGCATGCGGAAAGCCGAGCTTTACGGAGATGGGTGGCACATCGCGGGCGATCAGATAGAGGGTAAACTGGGAACCGTCGTCCATCGTCCAGGTGATCATGCCGGTGCGCGGGGTCAGCTGGCGCGGCGTGGTCGCACGGTAGGTCACGGTGTAGGTCGTAGCTTCGCTGTCGGCGATCGTCGTATCGGCCGGAAGGAGCGCGGTAAAGTCCGCGGCGTTCGTGCCCGCGACCGGTGCGGACGTTACGGCGAGCGGCCAGTTCCCATTATTAGCGAGCGTAAACGTCCGCGCGACCGACCGTCCGAGCGCAATGGTTCCGAAATCGAGCGTATCGACCGAAAGCTGCGGAATCGGCGCGGCGCCGGTCCCTGTAAGAACGACGGTGTCGCCAAATCCGGATTTAAAGGGAACGCCCTCGCCCGTCATAATAGAACTAAAATTACCGATGGACTGCGGAATGAACCCGACCTGGATCGGGGACGAGCCATTCGAATCGACTGAAATGGGAGTGGTGATGGTGGCCGAAAACGGGCTATTCGGCGCCGTCACATTCTTTGCCAGGAGCGTGGTATCACTGGTGTTCAACAGGCGGACCGTACGCGAGGGCGGAGTCGTTCCCAAACGCACTTTGCCGAAATCGAGCGTGTCCCGGTCGAAGGCGAGATAGTCCGAACGATCTCGACCCACAAGGTGAACCGTATCGCTCGAGCCATTATCGTAGGTAAATACGAGTTCCGATTCATGGTCGGGGAGTGCCTGGCGCTGGGGAGTGAACGTGATCGAGAAGACGACCGAATCTCCGATCCCGACCTTTGCCTGTGCCGTCGGATCGACGGGGACGACAGAAGTTCCCGTATCGAGCGTAACGGTAAACTCCTGATAGGGGTCGTTAATTTTCTGGACGTTGGCGACGAGCGGGAAGTCGCCGGAATCCTTGAGCCAGAGCGCCTGCCCCAGGCTCGAGACCTGGAGCGGAACTTTGCCGAAGTCGAGCCAGTGATACGAAAGCGCGGCAACGGATTGTACGCCAATGCCGGTGACCGGGATCGAATCGTCCTTGAAATACTCACCCTTGGAGTGTAAATACCCGGTGAAGAGTCCGCGATGGTTCGGCCGGAACGTCACGAGGTCGAAGGCCCGTGCGTTTGCCGGGACCATCAGGGAGTCCTGGGCCACCGAGAATACTCCGCCCGCCGGGGTGATCCACACGCTCGAATCGGGGAATGCGATCAGCGCATTATTCCAGAAGCAGGCATTGGAGTCCGCGGTGCGGCCGACGCGCACGGTGCCGAAATCGATCGATTGCGAACAAAATTGAATGTACTGATCGGCCTCTTTGGCGCGCAAATGGACGCTGTCGGAGCTTCCGTCGCAATATTCGACGATGAGCGTTGCGGTATGGTCCTGGCCGGTCAGCACGTTGGTCGTAAAGTTCACACCGAACGTCCGCTTATCGAGGCCGCCGGCACGCACGGTATCCGGCAACGGATGCTGGAGCGGATAGAGCGAGAATTCGCCGGCGTCCGGACCGACGATCTGTAAGTTGCAAATGTAGAGCGGATAATCGCCCGTATCGCTAAGGACGGTCGAGCCGTAATTCTGCGTGGTGACCTTACAGGCCTGATAGTAGATCGAATCGGGCGTGAAGACGGGTGCCGTGACGGCGCCGAACCCGATCAGTCGAACGGAATCGTCCTGTCCGTTGGCATGTAGATAAAGTTCCGCGCTCGCCGGGCCATGGAAGACGGGCTGAAACACGAGCGGAACGGAATCTCGCCCGGCTCGGAACCATCCGGAATCGATCCGGTGCGAAGCGGCGAATTCGAGCACCGGATTGTTCGTCGCCAACGCATCGGTGAACGTAGCGCTGTAGCCGCTCGAATTCATGACGCCCAGCGTATCGAAGCCTTTGTTGCCAATTTTAACGGTCCCGAAGTCGATGACCGAATCGTCGTACTTGATTTCCCGCTGTTTTTCGATCCCAACGAGATCGATCGATTTGGGCGCCGTCGCGTCGTCGAAATAAAAGGTGAGGCACGCGCGGAGCGTGGCATGGGTGGTCGTTCCGGGCCGGAACGTAATGGCGTAGATGCGCGAAGCGCCGGCCGCAAGATAAAAATCCTGGTCCGGCGGCGAGAACGAGAAGAACTGCGGGTTCTGGCAGCCCATTTGGGCGAGCGTCACGTGCGCCGTCCAGTTCCCAACGTTACGGACGGTATCGTAGAGCACGGTATCGTTCCCGGTAAAGAGCGTTCCAAAATTCAGGCTGGAATCGGTCATCCGGAAGTCCGGCATCGCGCCCTGCCCAGTCAGGAGGATCTGCGTGACCCCCTGGTTCGTTTTCAGTTGTGCGATGGTGCTGTAGCTCGTGGCGGCCCGGGGCGTGAAGGAAAACGAGAACTGCCCGCGGCCCGGGATCCCTTTGGACTCCGCGCCGATCGTATCGGGCACATGCGAGTAGGTGCAGAACGCTCCGGCGGGAAGGAATGCTGTGTCGGCAATGACGAACGGCGCGTTCCCCGAATTGAAAATATAGACATACTGCGGGGACGTCGGGACGCCGACGCGCTGCAATCCGAAGTCGATCTCGTTCGGTCCGATCGCGCCGCTGGGGGCGGCGCCGGTCCCCACAAGAACGATGCGGATGATCCGATGAGCCGGATCGGCATTCTTCGAACGAATATAGAGCGTGTCGATGCTGGTCGAGTCCGGGATCGAGGGCGCGAAGGAGATGGCGAACGCGTTCGTCGTTTCCGTCGGGAGCACGAACTGGTTTCCGCTTTGGGAAGTAAAACTAAAATCGCTCGAACGTACGCCGGAGATCCAGACGCTATCGACGTTCAACGGATCGAGGCCGTAGCTTTCGATCGAGTCGAGTAGCGTGGACCGCTCCCCGACATTGGTGACGGGGAACGAAAGGCTCGCATATTCGAGGGCCACGCCGGCGGTAAAGCGCGCCATATGGATATGGACGCCGCCGGTCGCAATGGAGTAATCGGAGTAGCTTGGGTCTTCGCTGATGCGGTCGTAAATGCGAAACGCGTAACGGTCGCCCGTGCCGCCATAGATCGCCGTGTACTCGTGGTCCGCCTGATATCCCGCTTCGTTGATGCGGATCCCACTGCCGGAAGACGGGTCGGAGCTATTGGTATCGACCTGAAGATAGACCTGGTAGCTGGTCCCGTTCCAGGACGGAGGGTTCGCGAGCGGAAACGGCGCGTTCGACCAGGCGTTGTCGCTATACAGATAGCGCGCATCGAAGCCGGCGGAGTCCTGCCAGGGAAAAATCCCGAACGTTCCGCTGAAGTAAAAGATCGTCCGCACGCCGAGCTCGACCGACTGGTTCGAAGTCGTCCACTCATGATTTTTGGCATTGACGTAAAAGGTATCGCGCGGCGTATTGATCTGCCACGGCTTCCAGACGGCGTTGGCGGAACTATTTGCAGCCGCAAGAAGGACAAACGTCGCAAGCGCCAAGATGCATCGGCGGACGCGATGGGTTCGTGTTCGAATGGGAAACGGGATCGTTCGAAGTCTCATAGATACAGAGCCATTTTGGAACAGAGCAAGGTGAAGTCTGATTCATTACGAATCCGATAAATCAGATCGCTTCTCGGTGTCCTTTCTCGTTCGATGTTTTCTTACACGCACCTCTTCGGGGCATACGAAGAGCGCGTTGTGATCCAAAATCGTTTGACCGAAAAGCGACCTTCGCTCTTCAGTGTCACGCGGGCATGCGGAATGTCAAAAGAAGTGGATCGCCGGAGCACTGTGATTGCTCACTTGCGGTTCTGTGTGATCGGGGCAACGGCATGATCACGATAGTAGCTTTAGGGGGCAAAGCCCGATTCAATTCATCAGAAATGAACCGAAAGGGAAAAGTCAAACTTTGCCCGATGAGGTACGGTTTCACATTTCCACGAAAATTTATATATGTGTAGGATAAAGTAAAGACTGTGTTGAATTGTGGGTAATATTTTTGATAAATTTTGCAAAAATCAGCCATTTTCCTTGCTTCTTCTGAAAAATAGTATTATTTTCGCAATCGTAAGATCGATCCTTCGTTCTTCCCGCCTTTTGAACCAATCCGGTGACAGGGCGTTCACAATCGGCTGCTTTCTTTTGGTGAAGTGTCGTTCCGGCGTTTGTTGCGAAGCCGGGTGACCATGCGACGATCATGGATCGGTCTTTCTCTGTACCGGGAAGGCTGCGGACCGTCGCCTATCCGTAAGAACTCTGCTGCAAATTTATTCAGGATTCGCCTTCGGCTTCTCTGCTTACCGAAGACGAATTCCAAGAAGGATTTCTCTTTTTTCGTGACTGAATTCAAATAACACATGAAGCTCCATCTCAGTACCCATCGAATCCTCGTTTTTTCGCTTCTTTTGTTTTTTGGCGCATCGATGGAAAGCCCCGGCCGATCTTCTGCGGCTAGCTTTTTTAAGATTGCCCCTCCGATCGATTCGGTAATGCCAAAACCTTCGGTGACGCCGGATAGCGCTATTAAAAATCCCTTTGCAAAACTCGTGGTCAAGAATTTAGGACCACTCGTGAATTCCTCGGACCAGGACTTTTCCCCGACCATCACCGCCGACGGTCGTACCATGTTTTTCGTTTCCGACCGTAAGCCGAGCCGCCGGCAGGACTTCTGGATGACAACAAGTTCTGAAGGCAATGACACGGTGTGGGGGTCTCCGCTCAATGTAGAAGAAATTAATTCCGATGCCGACGATGGTGCAGCGTCAATTGCCGCCGACGGTCAAACGATCTATTTCGCATCGAGCCGAAATACGAGCGCGCCGAACGATGTCAATATCTGGGTTGCAACGCTTGACGGTACGCACTGGAAGAACGTCCATGAGGTCGGTGCACCGATCAATACTTCGCTTTGGGAGTCGCAGCCGGCGATATCGCCCGATGGAAAAAAGTTATTTTTTGCTTCGAACCGCCCCGGTAAGATCGGCGACGAAAGTAAAAAGAACGTCGATATTTTTGTAAGTCATCAGCTTCCCGATGGACGATGGAGCGATCCGGTAAATCTCGGCTCGAAGATCAATACTCCGCTTTTCGACGGATCTCCATTCATGGCCGCCGACGGAACGACGCTGTATTTCGCCTCTGAAGGTCATGGCAGTATGGGAGGATATGATATATTTCAGTCCGAGTGGAAAGGGCCAAGCGATACCGACTGGACCGACCCTGTAGCTCTTCCACCGCCCATCAATTCCACGGCTGACGATTTCTTCCTTACGATCCCGGCTTCGGGTAACGTATTGTTCTTCACGAGCAATCGCGATGGAGGCCAGGGAGGGTACGATCTTTATGTTGCTACGAACCCGCCGGCTCCAAAACCGACGCTCGTACTCAAGGGCCGTGCGTTCGATGTAAACACTCAGGCAAATCTTGCCGCGCACGTCGTGATTACCGATGCGCGTACAGGCGATACGGTCTATAATAAAATAACGAACAGTGCGACGGGCGAATATCTTGCCGTGCTTTCAAGCGATGCTCAGGGTAACTTAGGGGGACCCTATATCATCAGTGCGACGGAAGGCGATCACTTCCCCTATCCGCCTACGAAGGACGAAATCCCGTTGCGCAACGATACCTCGCGTATCTGGACGCACGATATTCCGATGAATAACGAAAAGCCTCCGATCGTGCATTGGGTAACGGAAACGCCGCAACTTGTGACGGAAAAACCGGCTCTATTTCCGAATTTCAAAGGCGTCATCATTCGCGAGCAGCAGACGATCGACCTGTTTGCGCTGCTTCCTATGCTTTTCTTCGATGCCGGCTCCAGTGCGCTCCCATCCCGCTATGTGTTGTACACAAGCCCTCAGCAAACGAACGGTTTTTCGGAAGATACTCTAAGCAGTACGCTCAATTCGTACTACAACTATTTGAATATCATCGGGCTGCGCATGAGGAATAATCCTTCGACGTCGATCACGCTAACGGGCACAAACTCCCAGGACACCAGCGTCGAAATGTCGATCGACCTTTCGCGTCAGCGTGCCGAGAGCGTTAAAAAATATCTTGTCGAAATCTGGGGCATCCAACCGGAGCGAATTAAAGTCGATGCGCGCAAGCTTCCGGAAAATCCGACGCTTCCTACCACTCCCGAAGGCATTGCCGAAAACCGTCGCGTCGAGCTTACGACAGATTCGTGGGAGATCATTCATCCCGTGCTGTATAAGACGACGGTAAAGCGTCCCGACGCGCCAACCGCTGGGTTCACATTTGAGAACGGACTTCGGGATCAGGTGATCAAGAGTCGTGAACTTGTTATTAGTTACCAGGGCAAGCCATGGGCAACGATCCCGATCACGGACCCGCTCAGCACAACCACCTATAGTGGCTACAACTGGCGTTCTTCGCAGGGAAATCAATTGCCATCGGGCGAAGATAAAATGGCTGTTCAGCTAAAGGTCACCGATAATAATGGGCGCGAAGTGCTTTCGAACGTTGATAACGTCGATGTCAAGCAATTCTCGATCAGTAATATGGTCGCTTCGCACACGACGGGTAAGACACTCGAGACCTATAATCTCATCCTGTTCACGTATAATAAGTCCGACATGGGGAAATGGAATCATAAGATTCTGGATACGTATGTTTACGGCCGTATCCAACCGAATTCGGATGTGACGGTGAACGGTTACACCGATATTTTAGGGACCGAAGAATATAATGCCAGGCTTTCGACCAATCGCGCGAATGCGGTTAAATCGGATATTGCCGGCCATATCAAGGGTCATGTGAGTTCGCTGACCTCGCACGGTTATGGCAAGACTCAGCCGCTCTACCCGAACGATCTTCCGGAGGGTCGCTATTACAATCGTACGGTTCAGGTGTTAGTCGAGACACCGATCACAGCGACACCCTAATTGTCTTTTTTAGACGAAAATCAAGGGGCGAGTATCATTACTCGCCTCTTGTTCTATATGGAGGAACGTCTGGATTTTTATTCGTAATATTTTTTGTAACCCGACCGGGATCCCGCGTTTTACTATTTAAGCATCCTTCTTTGAATCGTTCAGGCTTAAAAATGTGTCCTTCCTTTAGGCAAAAAAGGAACTTTAGGACCCATGGGAAGAGATTTTAAGAGGGTCCTCCTTTCTGCTTCGCTGTCTATGTAGAGAACAATCTCTGTTCTCGAGGTAAATTTATTTACTGCTTACCGCTTTCAAATAATTGGACAAAAGACCATGAATCGTTTTCATTCTGTGCGAACTGTCAGCCGTGTGCTAACCCTCCTGGTGGGTATGATGGTAGTCGCTTACGGCTCCATCCTGGCTCAACAGCCGCGCATTCATCATAAGATCATAAAACAAACAGAGCATCCGCCCGCTATGGGGCGAGAGTTCTGGTGGGCGCAGCCGGCAAATTATAACGACCAGGATCTCGGCGGAAAATATTTGCGCGTTTATATCACGTCGCCCAAAAATACGACCGCCTACGTTCAATTATTGGGACAAGGTTCAGTAACACCGGTGGCTGTCAAAGCCTATACTATTGGTACGTTCGCAATGCCGAAAACGTACGAGTTGAATTCGAGCGGCGTGGTCGAGAATACGTCGGTCCACGTTTGGTCGAACGATGCCGATCTTACCGTTTATGTGATGTCACATAATGCAGCGACGTCCGACGGTGAGTATATCGTTCCTACCGTCGGCTGGGGTACCGATTACGTTGTTGCTGGCTATGGGGCGTTGTTCGAGGGATTCGGCGCGTACGTGTTCGACGTCCCTTCCGAGTTTACGATTACAGCAAACGTCGACAATACGGTCGTTACGATCACTCCTTCGACAGACCTTCGCCAATCGGCCGCATGGCCGGCCGGACAAAATTCCGTTGCCTATCAAAGAGGAATTCCATTTCAGGTCTCGCTGAATCGAGGGCAATGCGTGCAATATGAGAGCGTCCTTGCGCAAAATGCCGACGACTACGATGTTTCAGGGTCCGTTGTCCATTCGAACTATCCGGTAGGTGTGATCGGCGGATCATCGTGTCCAAACATTCCTGCAGATTATCCATATTGCGACCATGTCGAAGATATGATGCCGCCGGTGCGTGCGTGGGCCCAGACCTACTATACCACGAATTTTATTGCGCCGCCGGGCTATCCCCTGCACGATGTTTCGTTGTATCTGATAATTTCTTCGAAGCCAGGCCAAAAGATTTTTCGGCATGATGCGATAACCGGAGATCATGTCGAGTGTATTATCGATAATAAATATGGAGTTTATTGGGATGAATTAGAGTCGGCTCAAAAAATGTGGAGCGACGCCCCATTTTTATTGGTCGAGTATATCAACAGTGCGTCCTATCCGGACGAAGCAGGTTTACATGTTCCAATTCCCGGGGATCCAGCGGAAGTGGTGGTTAATCCCCGCGAGCAGTACACCCAGACCGTTGTCTTCCAAACACCCGTAAGCGTCGGTTCGCAATCGCCGTACGATAACTATGCGACGATTATTGTGAATGTGAAGGATGAACTGAATACGACCTTCGATAAAATAAAAATATTATCGTACACCCATCAAATGGTCGATGATACCTTCGATGTCTTCTGTGTACCGCATATTGCGCCCGGCGCACATGTCGTGACCGGAGATTCGCTGGGCGTCGGTGTGTATATCTATGGCTATGGGAACGATGAATCGTACGCGTGGACCGGTTCGTTCGGGACCGGTACGTTTCACTCGCCGGACACGATCTCACCGCGGGTAGATACGATGGGCATCTGTTATAATGCTACGATTCATATATCGGATTCCGGTTTGCTCCCCAGCGGCGATTCACAAAGTCGGCTTTCAGAAATCCGGCTCGACTCTGATTATAATATGGCGTATCTTCTGAACCCGGACTGGATCGAAGGCGCTGCACTCGACACGGGGGGATATAGCATGTTTGTGCTCGATCCCACAAAACCAGCATATTTGAGTGTCGAAGCATACGATGAGGCTGGCAATCAAACGACGATCATCAGTACCTATCTCCCTCAGGTCGATACATTAGTGCCGCCTCTGACGAATCTCGGTACTTCTGTTTCCGGCACGGCGCTCTATGCCTACGATACGATCGTAAACACAGGACAGGCGCCAATGCCGGTCTCTAATATCGTATTGCAGGATGCCGGCCTTGGTTTTTCGATCGACAGTCTGCCAGCTTCCCCTATTCCAGTAGGAAAGAAAGAATTGGTCAAGATAAAGTTCGTAGCCGTAAAATCTTCTACCGTGATCGATTCCCTGTTACTCGAAGATGCTTGCCGGACGCTTTCGGTTGCGCTTACCGGTAACGGCGGGGCGGCCGACTTCCTGGTCGAAGACCAGACATGGCCGAATGAACCGATCAACGGTGTGCCTCCGAACGGATATGTGGACTCGGTCCATGTTCATAATCTTTCGAATATTCCGATTGCTATCGATAAAGCCTGGTGGGCGGATACTATCCACTTCAAGCCGGCACAATCATTCCCGCTTAACGTTCCCGCTTCCGTCCTGAACGGCAAACAGGGCACGGCGAAATTTGCGGTCGCTTATTTCCCCGATGTAAACTCCGTGAATAAACCGGACACCACGATCGGCAATTGGCAAAGCAACATCAATGGGACGGAAACGGCTCGCACCGACCGCCTGATCGGATGGGGAATTGCTCCGCAGCAAGCATTCCGTGACGATACCGAAATTACGATCGATTGTGCAAAGCCGGGCGATATGATTCCCATTACGTTCCAGCTGTCGGCATTAGGAACGCAGAAGAGCACGTTCAATCCGATCCGGCAAACGAACCCGACGAAATTCCTTAACCTCACGGGGGTTCTGGAAAATGGTGACACGCTCGATCTGGGGAGCGTGCAGACCCTGCTCGGACAGACGATGAATGTCACCGTCGATTATTTCCCGCCAATTGGGATCAATGAGGACGATACCGATATCCTTACGACAAAGACGATCGAAGGGGATTCACTTTCGGTCCGTGTGATCGTGCATGTCAATTATCGGACGGATCAAGTTGCGCCGGCGCAACTCACGTTCGGCCCGGTGATGTATCAAAGCAAGCCCTCAGCGATAGACACCGCAGTGTTTACGATCACAAATCCGACATCGGAGAGCTTATTAATCGATACGGTAAATCTCGCACCGGGAGGAACCTATAATAATGCTTTTACACTGACCGAATGGCCCCCCCTGAACCTTACCTCCATCGGGACGATCCTTGGACCAGGTAAAACCATGCAGATCACCGTTGTCTTCGATCCTTCGACAAGTTTCGATACCCTCCAGGAGGCTCAGATCTATGTAGTAACGAACGCGTGTCATGATACGGAAATCAGGCTTTCGGCGTATGTTACAGTTCCCGGCGTCGCCTCGACCGGATACACGCCGGCGCCGATCCTTTCCTGCGACAATCAGGTCGATACGATCACGCTGCTTAACTTCAAGCCGAGAAACCCCAATGATCCCTCGGTAGATGCAAATCTTTCCGATACGATCGAGAGCATTCAGTGGCTTGGTGCGGGGACGAACTTTTCGGTTCCCAATTCGATCGTTGGAACCGTGCTGAATGGGAGTTCGACGTTCCCATCGCCGAACCAGTTGCCGGTTCCCGTAACATTCAGGGCGACGCCTCAGCCGGGCCTGGTGACTTATACGGATTCTGTGCAGTTCGTGCTACTAAATTCTCGGGGAATGTTCGATACGATCGTTCAGCCCGTCACCGGTATTGCCGGTTCGGTCGGAGTTACGGCCACTTCAGTTATGAAGAACGTGACGAATCCCGGCGAAGGACAAAATGGGGCAGCCAACGACCAGATGGCACTCCCGGCGGCATTTACGGTCAATACAAATGGACTTGCGATTCCGATTCCGCAACTTGGGATCAACAAAGTCATCCTGACCTACGTCATTCCGAATCCCGATCTGCTCAATGTCGGCCAATTCTCGGGCCAGCCGACGGGGTGGGTTCCCACTGTGCAGTCGAATAACGCGGGTGACACCATTGTCGTCACGCTGGACGGAACGGGTGCGGGTGCGGTGCCGATCGATAACACGATCAGTTCCTTCGGTCAGCTTGGCTTCCAGGTCATGCTCGATAAATCGGCAGAGGAGACACCTGTAACGCTGAACTCGATGCAGCTCTTTAGCAACGGTGCGCCAGTAGGACCGTGCATCATTCCGAGCGTCAATAGCCAGGACTTCTCGCTCGTTTTGCGTTGCGGCGATTCGACGATGCGACTCGTCATGGACAACCAGGGCACGCTCGTGGATTTCATCAAGCCCGCCACGCCGGACCCGGTTACTGGCAATGCAGTAACGTTCTACTATGCGAACCGTGGTGCTACGGATATCACGATCTCCGTCTATGATGAACTCGGTAATGAGGTCGCGCGGCCGGTCAATAATCTGCACCACGATGCGGGTGCATGGCAGGTCGCCTGCGACGTTTCGAAGCTCACGAGTGGTACATACACGTATCGCCTGAGTGCCCAAAATGCAATGGGCCCCGTTGTCATCTCGAAACAGTTCGTGGTCCGGCGATGAACTAACCGGTCTGAGTAAACGAAGTGCTAACCGTTCATACGGTTAGCACTTCGTTTTTTTCGATATGGCGGTGTAACGATACTGGGTTGTGGAGGTTTTTAATATAATCAATTTCAAATTCTATGAGTGACAGGTCGCGATTCCCTCTTGGCGCGCTCGGAATAGTTGTGCTGAGCGCGAGTTTCTTCATACAACCAGGCCGCTCCCAAAGCATTGGCATTACGAGCCAAATTACGTCCCAGAAGCATGCGCCACCCACGATGGGCCGGGATTTCTGGTTTGCGATCCCTTCCAATTTCTGGGGGCAGGACCTGGGAGGGAAGTATCTACAGATTAGTATTACCTCGCAACGGAACACGGTGGCGCATATCGGGTTGGGCACGAACGAAGTCGATTCCATTCCTGTGAAGGCATATGCTGTCTCCACCTATCAAATTCCGCTTAACGGCTGGGAAATGGAAACGAGTGGGGATGTCGAAAATAGGGGTGTCCATGTCTGGTCCACCGGTGCAGAGCTGACGGTTTATTTCATGTCGCACAACAGCGAAACCTCCGATGGAACCTATATCATTCCAACGATTGGATGCGGTACGGATTACGTTATTGCGGGATTTCAAGCACTTTTCGAAGGTAGTAGCGACTTGCCTTCGGAGTTCACAATCGCTTCCGGTATGGACAATACCAACGTCGATATTACTCCTTCGACCGACCTTCGGTCCACCACCAATGCATCCGCGACGGCCCATGCTGCGGGTCAAACGTTTCGACTCACACTTAATCGCGGCCAGTCTGTGCAATTTATGTCTGTGCAGGCGCAAAGTTCCAGCGATATGGATGTCACTGGAACGGTGATTCATTCAAGCAATCCGATCGGTGTCATTGGTGGATCGATGTGTACCAATATTCCGATTGACTTTCCCTATTGCGATCATGTTGAGCACATGCTGCCGCCCCTGCGCATATGGGGGCAAACGTACTATGCCACCAATTTTGCCCAGCCTGCCGGAACGGCCGGTCACAATTCTGGAATGTATTTATTTGTGTCATCAAAACCGAACCAGACCATCTGGGGATTCAGTACGGCAATTGGAACTCACCAGGAGTGCGTGATTCCCAGCCAGTACGGAATATACTGGGACGAACTTCAGAATGCTCAAAAATTTTGGAGCGACGCCCCGTTCATGCTGGTGGAGTATATAAATAGCTCAAGCTACCCCGATAATCACAACGCCAATGGCGATCCGGCAGAAGTCGTTGTCCCTTCACGGGAGCAATTTTCACGTGATCCTATTTTTGAAACTCCTATAGCAAAAGGCTCACAACAACCCTATGATAACTATCTGAATATTATAGTCAACGTCAAGGATGAGCCTTATACCACATTCGACGGCAAGAATATTCTCTCATATACTCATCAGCCCATCGATGATACGTTCGAGATTTTTCTGGTTCCAAAAATTCAACCCGGCGCTCATCCCATACAAGGCGATTCTCTCGGAGTAGGTATTTATGGATATGGCTACGGATTTGATGAGTCGTATGCGTGGTCCGGGCCGTTAGGTATTGCGACGTATCAGTCGCCCGACACCGTCGGTCCTGTTGCTCAGATTACGAGTACGTGTTTCAGTTCGCATGTTCATCTTTCCGATTCCGGCAGTGCGAATGGTCCGCAAAGTCATCTCTCGTTCATTCGCGTCGACTCTCAATACAATATGACATTCCAACTGGATAGCAATTGGATAGAAGGAGTTGGCTTTGACACCAGCGGTTATAATGTATCTGTGATCGACGGATCGAACCCCGGATATCTTTCGGTCGATGTTTTTGATTTGGCGGGCAATCGCACAACGATCGTGAGTACGTATGAGCCCGACCTCGATACCGTCGTGCCGGCCGTTCAGGACGTTGGGAACGTTCCTGCAGATACCGTTCGAGTTGTTTACGACACGCTGGTCAATCCGACCGCATCGGCGTTCGCATTCCAAACGCTCAAGCTGGTAAAAGGAGATGTCGGCTTCACGCTCGATAGCGTTCCTGCCTCTCCGATCCCGCCCGGTCAGAAAGCGCTCATAAAAATAAAATTCCAGGACACGTCAGTGTTCGCCGTGTCCGACACGATCCTGTTCGGCGATGAATGCCGGATCGTCGAGGCAACGCTCATTGCGAATGCTGCTCGTGATTTTTATGTGGACAATCAGGCGTGGCTTCCTGTGCCGCTAACGAAAGATACGGGATGGATCGCGAAGCCGGTGCTGATTCATAATTTGTCGAACACGGAAGCAATCCATGTTCTTTTCGATTCGGTTTCAGACCCGGTGCATTTTGGGCTTGCACCGTTTCAAGCAAGTACCCTAACGGTTCCGAATCGAACCGGCCAGCCAGGTTCGGGTCTCGATTCAATATGGTTTATTTATGAACCGACGGATTCCCTTGCAAAAACCGCTGTTGCATACTGGCACAGCCCTCAAGTTCTCGCTTCGGACGGGATCACCCCTTTACTTCGAACCGATACGCTGAGAGGCATTGCCGCCAGCACCAATATGGAGGTTTTGGGTCAAAAGTCCTTCCATTTTTCTATTGTGTCCGATCTTGTTTTCGGTCCGGAGGCAACATTCGAGTACTCGAATTCCGAGGAATGTCGAGTCACGCTTCAGATTTTCGACGCACTTGGCCGAGAGGTTCTGCGGCCGGTTTCAGATGCCTGGCGAGCGCCCGGCTCATGGACGATCACCTGTGAGATTTCCGGCCTTCCGCCTGGGACGTACACCTATCGTGTGCAGGTTTTGGGCGCTGATGAAAACCGTCTTGTTTCCAAGGAATTTGAGGTCCTGCGCTGACGGGCGATTTGGCGAGTAAACGGTTATTTTGACGAATTTCCGGGATTGCTTTTGCTTAGCGGGGCTGTTTTCTTTCAGACTTAAAAATCCGTCCTTTGTTGCAATATTCACGAAAATTATTTGTAACCAGAGGTACCCCGTGCGTTTTTATAAAGCTGAGTGTCTTATTCGTATGAGACTTACCCGTCCAAGGCAATTTTTTTTCGGTAGCGTTCGCGAAACTCTCTGCGTACTCGCTGCGCTCGTTTGCATGTTCGCGACGGTTACGCTCCGTGCGCAGAACGCCCGTATTCAGCACCAGATCGCAAAGCTGCACCAATCCCCTCCGGCGATGGGCCGTGAGTTCTGGTTCGCTATCCCCTCGAATTTTTGGGGCCAGGACTTAGGCGGAAAATATATGCGCATATATATTACTTCGCCGTATAACACAACAGCGAATATCGGGCTGGGAAAGAAAACGGTTGCATCCTTACCGGTGAAGGCCTTGAGTATTGCGACGTACGATGTTCCGCTTTCCGGTTGGGAAATGGAATCGAGTGGGGAAGTCCAGGATAACGGCGTCCATGTCTGGTCCACGAATGCGGACCTGACGGTCTATTTTATGTCGCATAATAACCAGACCTCGGACGGATCGTATATCATTCCTACGATCGGATGGGGGACCGATTATGTTGTGGCCGGGTTCCAGGCGCTCTTCGAAGGCAGCAACGACCTTCCGTCCGAATTTACGATCGTAGCCAGCACCGATAATACCAATGTTACGATCACCCCTGCGACCGACCTTCGCGGTTCTGGTCCCAATACGGTCGTCGTCTATCCACAGGGACAAACATTCCAGGTCTCGCTGAACCGAGGGCAAAGCGTACAATTCCTTTCGGTGCTCGCACAAAGTGCCGACAATTACGATGTAACGGGAACGATCATTCATTCCAGTAACCCTATTGGAGTGCTGGGCGGCTCGATGTGTACCAATATTCCGATCGACTTTCCCTATTGCGATCACGTCGAGGACATGATGCCGGCGATGCGGACGTGGGCGAATACTTACTACGGCACCTATTTCGCCCAACCGGTTGGCCAGCCGGGGCATGATTTAGGTCTTTATCTTTTCGTTTCTTCCCAGCCGAACCAAACCATTTGGGACTATAATACGACGCAAGGCGTCAACCAGGTCTGTCAGATCCAGAGTAAGTACGGGACCTATTGGTCCGAATTGCAGAACGCGCAAAAGTTTTGGAGCGATGCGCCGTTCATGCTCGTCGAATACATTAATAGTTCCAGCTATCCGGACAACAAGAATGGCCTGGGCGATCCCGCGGAAGTCGTGATCAATCCACGCGAGCAATATACGAAAACCGTCGTGTTCGAAACACCGGTCGCCAAAGGCTCGCAACAACCCTACGATAACTATGCGACCGTGATCGTGAACGTGAACGATGAAGCCCGAACGACGGTCGACGGCCAGCCGATCGCAAAATATAATTCCACCAAACAGAGTTTGGACGACACCTTCGATCTTTATACCGTCCCCCCAAAACAACTTTCGCCTGGTGTGCATATCATTACCGGCGATTCGGCCGGCGTAGGAGTCTATATTTACGGGTACGGCTATGACGAGTCCTATGCCTGGGCGGGCCTTTTGGGAACCGGAACGTTCCATCCGACGGACACCGTCTCGCCCGCGGCTATTCCGAACGGCGCGTGTTACGATGCGTATATCGAGCTTTCGGATACTGGGAACCTTCAAACGGGCCTGGGAAAGATCGAGATCGATAGCATTACCAACATGGGATTTCAACTCGATACGAGTTGGGTCGAGGGGCTGGGCATCGACACCGGAGGCTATGGCATGTCGGTCGCCGATCCGTCGAAACCCGCCTATCTGCATGTGTCTGTGTACGATATTGCCGGGAACCTGACGACGATCACGAGCACCTATAAGCCGCAGTACGCCACGATCGGGCCGCCGGTCCGCGATTTCGGAACCGTTCCCAAGCCGGGCAGTGCCACGCTCTACGATACGATTCGGAACGTGAGCGATACCCCGTTCAATATTACCAAGCTTGCTTTGGCGTTAGGGAACCAGGGCTTTACCCTGGTGAACCCCGATTTGAGCCCGATCCCGCCGGACTCGATGCGTCTCGTCGAGATCCAATTCTCGCCCGTGATCGGCCAGGAGGCTTTCGATACCATCAAGTTCGGCGATCCGTGTTTTATTTTGCCGGTGATCGTACAAGGCAATGCCGGTGCGCCCGATTTTTATGTGACAGACCAGACCTGGAAGGACGTTCCACTCCAAAAAGATACCGGCTGGGTCCAGAAAGCGGTCGTGGTGCATAATACCTCCGCGCTCACCGATGTGACCGTCAAGTTCGATAATGTTTCCGATCCGACGCACTTTTATCTCGCGCCCTATCAGGCGAGCACGGTAACCGTTCCCAAAAAAGCGAGCGCTGCGGCGCCCGACGGCATCGATTCCGTTTGGTTTATCTATCAGCCGACGGTCATCGAGCAGGACGGGGCGAAGGGGTCCTGGGAAAGCCCCCAAGTGCTGCAGGCGGATGGTGTAACGCCGGTCATAAAGAACGATTCTCTGCATGGCAATCCCGTGACCGCGCAGGTCACGTTCACCCAGGATGTTAACGACGTTATTAACTGTCCTTCCTCGGGCGACGTCATCCATCTTTCATTCGTGCTTGCGAATTCGGGTACGGCTTCCCAGGTGGTCAACGGCATCCAGGCATCGAACGTGACGCAGTTTTCAGCTCCTACCGCCGTGCACCAGAACGATTCGGTGTGGGATGTTACGAAGCCGGACATTCTTGCCAAGGCGGGCGGGTCCGACACGATCTTTGTCGATTTTCCGGTTCCCACCGGCATCAACGAAGTAGCCCGCGATACTCTCTACGCGTTCGATAACGAGGGAAACCTGCTCGGGAAAGTGATCGCGACCATGGTCGTGAATGAACTCAATATGACGTTCAATCCGCCATCGCTCGATTTTGGTGCGGTGACGTATAAGACGGCCCCGGTGAAGCGTTCGTTTACGATCAAAAATCCGAATGCCACGCCCGTGACCTATACGAATATTGTGTATGGTCAGCAAAACGGCAGTTCGCCGAGTTCGTTTAGCGTTGTGCCAAGCTCGGGCAATGGGCTTCCGGTCACGCTCAACCAGGGTGATTCCCTGACCGTGTATGTGACGTTCGACCCATCGGTCAGCTTCGTGGATTCACAGTGGATCGATATGGCGTTCGTGGGGACCGCCTGCGATACGCTCTACTACTCGAGCGCCGTCATCCTCTCGACCGGGGTTACCGCGCAAAGCATTCTCGCGCAGCCTGTTTTAGCCTGCGGTTTTGCGACCGATACGGTCGTTTTGAAGAATACGTTCGCGTTGCCCGATACCGTCATCGATGTGAAATGGATGGGTCCGGACAGCACGACCTTCATGCTTCCGAACCTGATCGGTTCATCGGTCGCCGGTAACGATAGCATAAAAATTCCCGTACAATTTATGCCGGATTCGGGATCGAAACAGGTCCACGTCGATTCGGTACAGTTTATTTTAAAGAACGGACAGGCCAGGGTCGGCACGTATAGTGTGGTCCAGAACTCCGCGGATATCGCGACGGCACTGGTGACGTCGCAGTTCTCGACGCCGTCGGCGACCTCCGGTAGTTCGCTGTCGCTGCCGATAAATATTTCGATCAATACGAACGGGCTTCCGATCGGCGATACCGATCTCGATATTACATCGGTAAAACTGGTGTATGTGCTTTCCAATCCGGACCTGCTCAGTGTCGATAAGCCGACCAATATCGCTTCTTCGCTCAGCGGGCTTCCTTCGGGATGGAGCGTCGATCCTGCTTCGTATGTAACGGCAAAAGGCGATTCCATCGTCCTTATTCTTCGCGGGCCCAAGCTTTCATCGAACGTTCAAAGCCTGGGTAATATCAAGTTCGATGCAATGCTGACGAAGTCCGATACCACGACCAACGTATCGCTCACCTCACTTCAGCTTTTCAGCAATGGGGTTCTGACCGGCTGCGTGGTGCCGCTCAAAAAGGACAGCAATTTCACGCTGATTCTGGTGTGCGGGGACGATATTCTTCGGACGTACATGCAGACGGGTAACGTTGTCAGCATGATCCGGCCTGTCTCGCCAAATCCAGTGACGGGCTCTTCGGTCGTCATTAATTATGCGAACCGCGCACCGGCGATCGTCACGCTTGGTGTATACGATGTGCTTGGCAAGGCTGTCGCCCGGCCCGTGGATGCTGTGGCCCAGGCGGCTGGAGAGCGTACGGTAACCTGCGATGTATCGAAGCTCCCGAATGGGACCTACACCTGCCGCTTAAGCACGGTGGATGCTGCGACGGGCGCCGAAAACATCGTTTCAAAACAATTTGTGATAGAACGTTAATAAACGGAACTTAAGGCTCATGGGAAATGATGAAATAAGGCTTGCGACGGCGGAAACGCCGGACTTCGGCTTAAACAGCCTGCGCGGGACCGTGCAATCCCATGAACAAGTGTTTAACTTCTTTTTTTGGACATACAACTATGCGTAATCGTCTTCTGCTTATACTTTCTGCTTTCGCCATTCTTGCTATGGGTGGGAATGCACGGGCCCAAAAGGGCGGTGTTCTCACTCCGGAAGTCCAGGTCGGGTTTTTGGCCGGTCCGGTCGGTGGTATCAATCTCGTCGCGTACAATTCCGATGCGTTTCCGATCCTGAACTCGGAGCCGAGCTGCTTCCTGGCCCAGAACGGGTCGGGTGTGGCGCCATGGGGTGGAGCATCGCTCGAATTCCCGATGGGGAATCCGAACGAACTCCAGAACTTCATCGTCGGTGAAGTTATCTACGATTCGAAATCCTCTAAGTTCACGAACCTCAGCGGTGCTGCCGCCAGCACGCCGACAAAGTTGAATGGGGTGGTCGATAATAATTCGGGCGTAACAACGGCGCTCGATGCAACGCTTTCGTACCTTGTCGTGAACTTGCAGTATAAGTATAATTTCACTCCCGGCCCGAGCCCGGTCGGCCCTGGAATTCAGGTCGGTCCGTCGGTCGGAATTAAAATGGGAGCGAATTTCAATAAGACGGTCACTGTCAGTGCTTCGAGCGGCGATATGAATGTCGGCGGCGGCGTGCAAACGCAGACAGTCACGTCTTCGACGACCGTTAGCACGGCCTCCTCCCTTCGCATCGCGCTCCGCGCGCAGGCGACCTATGATATATCGTTCTCGAACGACTGGATCGGGACGCCAACCGTCGGCTACGATTTCCCGATCACGAGAGTCGATAACACCGAGAACTGGCGCGCGTCCGCGCTCTTCGCCGGTCTTGCGATCCGTTATTTCATCCGTGGATAATTGCACGGCGGGGTACGGCTCGCCACTCCGTACCTCCGAATTTGACTATCCTTTTTGCTGGGCGGCGATGTGCCGCCCAGTTTCGTTTTGACCTGTCATTTCCTATGAAAAAATTTTTCGCTCCAAATTTTGCGCTTCACTGCGCCGGTATTTTGCTCGTCGGAGTTGCAGCTCTGACCTGTTCGAGCGCCGCGTTCGCTCAAGGGCAGACTTCACTCGGCACCGATTTTTGGGTCGGCTTTATGCCGAACTCGTTTTATTTGAATTGCTGTCCGCCTGAAAACGTAGAACTTTTTATTGGAAGCGGCACCGATAACGATGTGCACGTCGATGTTTACGCCGGCACAAATCCTCCGTCGCTGACCTATCATCAGAAGATGCAGGCGAATACGGTCTGGTCGCTGCCGGCGGTTTCCGAAGGGACCTGGGAAACGCTTAACCCCGCCGAGGAAGTCCAATACAAGGCGATTCACGTGTATTCGAAGAACCCGATCGTCGTGTATGGATATCAATATACCGGTGTCAACACGTCTTCTACGGACAGCTATCTTGGAATTCCGACGCCAGCGTTAGGTACCGAATATTATCCTTCCTGTTATTACGACGATCAATATACGCTCGGACCAAATAACCCGCTGGCCGGCCAGTTCCTCATTATTTCTCCTTACGATAATAATACGGTCACTATTGGACCGGTAACGACCGATACTCGCCAGGACGCCAATGCCTCCACGATCCTTCATCACCAGGGCGAGACCTGGAGCATTACGTTACAAAAGGGCCAGACGTATCTGGTGCAATCGACGGGCCTTCACTATGGGGATGCCGATCTCACCGGGACGCACATCACCAGTTCGGAGCCGATCGCTCTGATCTCCGGGCATCAGCTTGCCTCGATTCCGATCGGCGAGCTGGCGGCTTCGAATGGTTCCAAAGACGAAGTGATGGAAGAAATTCCTCCTGTGAGCGAATGGGGATCCGAATATTACGATATGCCTACGGCAACGCGAACGATTTGCGGAGACCTGGTCCGTGTCATCGCCGGCGAGCCCGGAGTGGTCGTCAGTGCGACGAGCGATAGCGGGACTCGCGTCACGACGCTTACAAATCCTGGCGATTTTTACGATTTCGATCAGGTGACGGACCCCACGGTCTTCGCCTCGCAAGGCGGAAAGAAGTTCCTCGCTGTCCAGATGGCGTACAGCCAGAATTATCTCGGAGATCCCGGGCTGTCCGATCCATTCTCGATCGTGCTGACCCCGAAACAGCAGTTCCAGAAAAAAATGATCTTTAATACGCCGGACCGCACCGGCGTGGCGGGATTCGTCCATTATGGAACCTTCCTATGCCGGACCGATTCGATCCTGAAAATTCAGATCAACGGCAAATCGATCAGCAGTTATGTCGCGGCTGGCGAGTTGCCTATTCCGGGAACGAACCCTCCCATGAGCGCCTACCGGCTGCAACTTCCCGGAAATGGCACGACCTATCTTGCGACATGCGGAGCGCCTTTTGGCTGTTACTTATATGGATGGTCCACCTACGAGAGCTACGGCCATCCGGCTGGAATGGCACTTGGAACTCCTTCTCCGGACACCCTGCCACCGCTCGAGAAGCACGACTCTACGTGCGGGGGATTCCAGGCGGAACTGATGGAGCTTCGCCATATGCCCCAATTCAGTTTCGAAGATACACGGATTTCGGACGTCGCTCTGATTACCGATACGCTCGATACGCGCTGGCCCATTCCCTCGTATAATTTCACGTTCTCATTCGATCCCCAGCACCCCTTTACGCCGGGAGACAGCATTGCGTATTACGATCTCAATGTTATCAATCCTGGACAGAACGCCTACGCGGCAGTGTGGACGACGGACAAAGCGGGTAACGATACGGTCTATCAATATTACTACTATCCACCCAAGATCGATTTTACGCCGCCGCTGCCGATCGCGATCCAACCGGTGGTTGTTTCGTCGGATTCCTGCCAAATCGAAACGCTGGTCAATCAGCAGGCCGGAGATCTTGTGATTTCAGGCGCAAGTATCGAGGCGGGCGATACTATGGGAACCTTCACCCTTTCGCCATCGACGGTTTCCGAGACCCTGCATTCCGGTGACACGCTTAAACTCCAGTTATGTTATACGCCGAAGGATACGTTAACGTCCTTCGATACGCTGGTCGTAACGCTCGAAACGGGCTGCACCCAGTTCAAGTATCCGATTCAAGCACTTGGGATCACTCCGCTTATTGTTGCCGGGGACCTCGATTTCGGCAACGTGACGGTCGGCGATACGGCCTGCAAAACGCTCACTGTTAAAAATGTTGGGAAAGCTCCGCTCACGCTCAATAAGAATTGGCTGTTGGACGATAACGCGAACTTTTCGTTCTCTGACGCGAGCCAATTGCCGCTAACCCTTGCTCCGGGAGCCAGAACAACGCTTACGTTCTGCTTCCATCCGCAAAACGTCGGTGCCGCGCAAACGCTTCAGCATTGGGGGACCGATCTTCCTGGCTGGTTTGCTCACCAGATCAAGGATACCTCGCAACTTCTTGGCTTTGGAGTGCAGGCAGGCCTCAACTGGGACCGGCCTAAGCAGGCATTCTTCACGGAGTGCAGCGACACGGTCATGGACACGGTCTATATTATGAATCCGAGCACCGGCGGAACCGGCAGCCCAATGACGGTCGATAGCGTCGTTATCTCTGGTCCCGATGCGGACGAATTTTCGATGGTAACCAATCAATTTGGATATCTTCCGAAATGGGCGTTAGGAAGCGGAGATGTGAAATGGGTACTCTTGAGATTCGCTCCGAATTTGTCGAAAGGCTACGGTCCACGCAACGCTGTTATTACAGCGTACGGATCTTCGGGTGACAAATCGTTCAATCCATCGATTACGCTGACGGGCACGGTCCGGCATTCGACGATTCGCATTACACCGTCGACACATAATTTCGATACGGTCGAACCGAACGCGTATGTAACGTCGAATTTCTGGATTCACAATGATGGGGATACAACCCTTGATTTGACATCTCTCTCAATTGGCGGTGGCTTCACCATTTCCGGCTTTACTCCGGGCCAGCAGATCTTGCCGGGAGACAGTGCAATGGTCACGGTTGCGGACTCCGTCCAGCCTGGCCAGACGCTAACTGCGCTCATTGCGAGCGGCCCGGTTCCTTGCACCGACACGGGACATGCGGACATCGTCGCATTCGCTTCGAACTTCCTGGTCACAGCGACCGGACATGATTTTGGCAATGTGTACGTGTGTCAGAATGGCTCGGCCGATGTCCATGTAAAGAACATTGGCTTGAAAGACGCCGTCATCGAGCGCGCACAAATTCTCGATACGATGGGAACGACCGGCGCGTCGCAATACCATTTTTCGGATGGCTCGCAAACCATGAATTTTACTGACACGACGACCCTCCATACGAATGACTCGATGCTGTTCACCATCAATTACAATCCGGTGGTCGGTGGTGGAACGAGCGCGTTCATTGCATACACGATCTACAATCCACTGACGGGAGAGATCTCCATTATCGATGAGCCGCTTTCGGGTGTACCGCTGCACTACACGAATACTCTCAGTGTGCAGAATACCGGTAGCAGTGGTGTTTATACCGCATATCCCGGCGATCCGGTCGATGTACCGGTCCAAATGAACACAACGCTCGATGCCAATGCGGGGATCTACCAAATTCAATTCACCCTCCGCTATCGGCGTGATATGTTCGTACCCAATCCGACGCCGGTCCTGGCGGCGGGTGGTCTGCAAGTCATCGGGCCGCCGACTACGACCTTCGATCCAGCCGATACGAATTATGTCCTGACGAAGATCACGGTCGGCTCCAACACGCCGATCACACAGGTCGGAACGATTGCCCATTTACAAATGGAGTATGTCCTGAACAAGGATTCGATTTCGACGCTTACCGTGCTAAATCCGGTATTTCTGGATAAATCGGGCAATCCGGCGTGCTGGGTTTCACACGATACGATCCCGGGTGCATTTGCGGGTCTCGATCGTTGCGGCGATGTCACAATTCGTAATTTCCTGTCAGGGGTCGGTCCGAATTTCGATATCGTTCAGATCAGTCCAAATCCGGCAGGTTCCGAGGCAAAGGTCGACTTCCAAGTGCTGCGTTCGGGCGAAACGCTCACCATTGAAGTATACAATAGTCTTGGTAAACGGCAGTGGGCGATCGTTTCGGGCCTGCAGGCAGCGACCGGAGAACATTCGATCTCGTTCGATACTTCGAATCTTCCGTCCGGGACATATGTGCTCCGGATGTCTGACGGAAGTTTCGTACACTCGCAGGAGTTCGTCGTTCAAAAGTAATCGGGGAAAAAATGTAGAGGATGAAAGCCCCTAAGCAATTAGGGGCTTATTTTTTGCTGCCTGTTCGTTCTGAAAGAAAGAAGGACATTTTTATTCTATGTCAAATCGCTGGAAAGAGCTCGAACGCCATGGCCAGAGCCTGTGGTACGATAACTTAAGCCGAAATTTTATCACGAATGGACAGATTGCCCGCATGATCGAGGAGCTCGGTCTGCGTGGGATTACCTCCAACCCCTCGATCTTCGAAAAGTCGATTTCCACGAGCGACGAGTACGATGAGGACATCGAGCAGGGCATTCGCGACGGACTATCGACATCGGAACTTTATGAACGTCTTACGACGGACGACGTCCGGAATGCCGCGGACGTGATGCGGCCGGTCTTCGACCGCACGAACGGTTTGGACGGCTACGTCTCGATCGAAGTCGATGCCCGGCTTGCGAAAAAAACAGACGAGACGATCCAGGCTGCGCGGCGGCTCTGGAAGACGGTGGACCGCCCGAACGTTATGATAAAGATCCCCGGTACCGAGGAAGGCATTCCCGCCATTCGACAGTGCCTTTCGGAAGGCATCAATATTAATATTACACTGCTCTTCGGGATCGAAAGCTACGTTCAGGTTGCACATGCCTATTTGGCAGCCCTTCGCGAACGGAAAAAACGGGGTGAGGACATATCGCGCATTGCGAGTGTGGCGAGCTTTTTCCTTTCACGCGTCGATACGAATGTGGATAAAAAACTCGATGCCAAGATCGGCGCGGCCGATGGCGCGGCGCACGAACTCCGCACGTTGGCTGGCAAAGCCGCGAATGCGAATGCCAAGCTTGCCTATGAACAATTCCTAAAGATTTTTCACGGGCCCGAATTTGCGGAATTAAAAGCAGTGGGAGCACGGCCCCAGCGTTGTTTGTGGGCGAGTGTCAGTACGAAGAACCCGAAGTACAGCGATGTCCTATACATCGAGCCATTGATCGGCCCGGAGACCGTGACGACGGTTCCCGACGAAACGATCGAGGCGTTCGCCGATCACGGAACGGTCGCCGATACACTCGCGCAAGGGATGGTCGAAGCGCATGAAACGATCGAAAAGTTGAGAAACCATGGGATCGATACCGAACAGGTCGCTGTGGAACTCCAGGTCGAAGGGGTCAAAAAGTTCATCGATGCATTCGACTCGCTCGCAAAAAATTTAGAGCAGAAGCGTCATTCCATCGAGGAGACCATTGCCTGATATGTCGGCTCCAGGAACGGTATCCGGAAGTGAAGAGAGTGTCCTTTCCGCGGGCGTCCGGGAGGGGGTCGATCACGCGATCGAACAAAAACTTCCCGGCCGGTTATGGGACAAGGACGCGACCCTTTGGTCGGGCGATGAAAACGTCCAGCGGGCGATCGAAGGCCGCTTAGGTTGGCTCGATGTGCCAGATTGGTCCCTCGAACACCTGAAGGAAATGACCGATTTTGCCGACGACATTCGAAAAGATGTGGAGTGGGTCGTCATTCTCGGCATGGGTGGCAGCAGCCTCTGTGTCGAGACGTTGCGCGATACCTTCGGTTCGAAATCGGGCTATCCAAAACTGCTGGTCCTGGACAGTACGCATCCCGATCAGGTCCGAGCCATCGAGCGGGCGGTCGATCTGAAAAAAACGATGTTTATCGTTTCGAGTAAATCGGGCACGACGCTCGAGCCGCAGTGCTATTTCGAGTATTTCTGGAACAAAATGGAAACCGTCGCGCACGACCGCCGGCTCTGTTTTGCAGCGATCACGGACCGCGGCACGCCGCTCGAAAAAATGGGAGTGGAATATGGCTTTCGCCGGGTCTTTGGGAACCCGCCCGATATCGGCGGGCGCTATTCGGTGCTCTCTTATTTCGGGATGGTCCCCGCGGCGCTTGCCGGCATCGATATCGAAGCCGTGCTTTCGAGTGCCGCCTCCGAAGCCGGTCTTTCTAAGGCAGAGGACGAGCGCAACATGGCGCTCACGTTCGGATTTTTTCTGGGGAACGGCGCCTGCGAAGGTCGCGATAAGCTCACCATTGTGACGCCGCCGGAACTCCGGTCCTTCGGATATTGGGCGGAGCAGTTAATTGCCGAAAGCACGGGGAAATCGGCGAAAGGGATCCTTCCGATCGAGGGCGAAGCTCCGGCTTCGCAGGAAGAGGAAGCGAACAAGCGTCTGTATGCGCACCTCACGCTTGCGGACTCGTCGATGGAAGAGAGCGAGCGTCGTAAGGTCGCTCATATCGAACTCCATTTACGCGACCGTTCCGATATCGGCGCGCAATTTTTCCGATGGGAATTTGCTACGGCGGTTGCCGGTCACCTCATCGGTATCAATCCGTTCGACGAGCCGAACGTTGCCGAAAGCAAGGCGAAGACCAACGAAGTCCTTTCGGGTTACGATGCGTCGCGCCCGCTCGGGCAACCGAACGATTTTGGGAACCCATTTGAACGGGGTACGATCGACGAATTCCTAACCAAAAACGTCCGACCCGATGGGTATATTGCGGTAATGGCGTATTGGGAACGCGATGAGAAGTCGATCGCAGCACTTCAAAAATTTCGGGAAATGCTTTCCGCGAAGTATCGTGTGCCCGTGACGGTCGGTTTCGGACCGCGATTTTTACACAGCACCGGCCAGCTTCACAAGGGCGGAATGCCAACGGGAGCGTTTATTCAATTCGTGGATACGCCGAACGAAGACCTTGCGATTCCGGGAAAGCCCTATTCCTTCGGCACGCTCATTCGCGCGCAGGCCATCGGCGATTTCGAAACGCTCAAACAACATGGCCGCCCGGTGATCAGCTTCGATATTGGTACCAATGGCCTGGAAACGATAAACGCATAGGGGTTTCTGGCGTGAAAAGCCGGAAAAGATTTTTTGGGAAGTCCTGATCAAATTCTTTAAAAACTGGGTTTATTGCGAAGCTATCAATCAACCGTTATCGACGAGATCCTGTTAATTAAGGTATGATGAAACGCTTTCTGGCCGTTTGGTCGGTCCTGCTCTTAATCACCTTCGTCCTCACCCAAGTTGCGCTGGCGAGAAAACTTAAAGTGTATCACCTGCCCGAGTCGATTGTGCCGGGCCAGCTTGGGATCATCGTGTTCGAGAATCCAGATGTCGAACATGCGGTGACGCGGTCCAACTGCACGGCTGACAAGCTGATCTCGTGGGTGAAGTCCGACGTACCGATCCTCCGCATCGAGCAGAATGGAAAACAGGTCTGGACCTCACTCGGATCGTACCAAAGCGTGGGCGATTCCTGCATTGCGACCTTCATGGCACCGACGACCTTTCAGGCGGGTCGTGCGACGGTCTTTCTCGTCAATGGCAGCGACCCGAGTATTCCGTATTACATGACGATCGGAGCGAAACCAGAGGCAAAACTTGCCGGGGTCGAGGGCGGTACCATTAAGCCGCTGACGAAGTTTCGGGTGCTCGGAGATGGGTTCGTTCCAGAGGGCTTCGTCGATGAGAAAAAAGCCCGTGCGGAATTGGAAGAAAATTTAGGCCTCAGCAAACTACCGCCGGCTGAGCAGTGGACGGACCTCAATCATCGCATCATGAAAGATTGGGATAAACTCTCCGGTGGGAATTTCCTCTATCTCGAACAAAATGGGAAGACGTGGCGAGGGTTCGTCGAGGGCTGCGGAATCGAGATGTGGAACGGTTCTCCGAGGATGCTCCTGGAATTCACGGCGCCGCCCGACATTCAGGCCGGTCCCATCTCGATCTCGCTCGGCATTCGGATGAATAGCTCCGAAGTCATGAGAACGACGCCGATTACGGCGACGGTGACGCCTTAAGCTTCCTCCAGAAGCTGCCGGACGCGACGTTCGGTTTCCTGCATGAGCCGGATCTCCTCGGCACGCGTACCTCCCGGCGAGACGGCGTGTGGCAGGACGGCTTCGCCGATCCGAAGTTCGACCCGCTGGCCCCAGCGCGGAAGCCATTTGTGACGAGGTAAAATAGCATAGGTTCCAACGATCGCCACCGGCATGACTGCCGTTCCGGCTTCCTGCGCCAGGTGGAAAGCTCCGCGTTTGAAGCTCTGCATATGGCCGGTCGGTGTGCGGGTTCCTTCCGGGAAGAAAAGGACGGACGCCCCGGCGCGAATACGTCGGATCGCGACGGCGATGGTTCGTTCGGCCTGATGGGGATTGGTGCGGTCCAGGATAAGGAACGGTCCGATGAGTAGCGCCCAGCCCCAGATCGGAATGCGCGTGAGCGATTTTCGAAGCGTCAGGCGTAGATTGTCTGGAATTCCAGCGAGCAGGACCGGAATGTCCATATAACTCGAGTGATTGGCGGCATAAACGTAATGGGCTCCGGACTGAATGTGTTCGGTTCCCCTGACCGTCAGTCGAATACCGAAAAGAAGAAGAGCGATGCGGCTCCAGTTGCGTCCGGCCCAAAGATAAAACTTTCCCGTGCGATCGACAACCGATGTGAACACCGAGAAGATCGAAAGAACGATCGTCTCGAGGATAAACAGGAGCGTGGCAAGGAGCGAAAGGAGAATCACTGCAAGGTCTCTAGTCCTTTTAAGTCCATCGACTCCGCGATCCGGCGGACTTCATTGATATTATCGGCACCATCTTCGACCACACTGACCACATACCGGCTTCCGGGAAAGACGGTCACTTCACCGTGCGGTTCTTTCTTTTCCATGGACTGCACTGCTCGGTACCCGGCAACCGTAGTTGTTTCGGTGCGGGAATCGTTGTTGTCGTCCAAATACGTTCCCTTGAATTTTTGCCACGGTTCATAGAGATAGGGGACATAGGCGAAATCGTCGATCTGGACCTTTACTTTTTTTGCGCCCAGGGTGTAGGTCTGTGCGATGCGAGAACGATTGAAATTGTCTCGGACCTGAATTTCTTTTTCCATTTCCCCCGACGGTGTCCAGCCGCTGAGCTTGGGAAGGAACGATGCGAGCCGGTCGGGTTCCATCGCCTTCGCCATGGGGGGCAACGTGTTCGTGTCGGATTTTGCCTGCGAGGTGTCTTTGTGCGGAGCAGTCATGCCAGCCGTATCGCCGGCAGGCTTCAGCGTATCCAGCGGCAAGGAGACTTCCGCTCGTCGTGAACAGGCCACGAAAAAGAGAATGACAGCAAAAATCGGCAGCAGATATTTCATATTCCGACCAGTAAATTCAGGAAATGCGCTCCGACCCAAAAAAGGAGCATCCCAAGAAACACCAGGACCGGCGCGCTGCGTCCCCGATGACGATTGATTTCCGGAATAAGGTCGCAGGCGCCGACATAGACCGCGCTTCCGGCACTGAAGGCAAATAAGAAGCCAATGAACGTATTATCGATCGCGACAAAAATGAGGACAAAAATGGCTCCGGCCAACGTCGCGGCCGGCAGCAGAAGATTGGCGAGCGTGGAGGCGCGGTGTGTTCTGCGTGAGGCACGCATAACGCTCGCGACGGTCAGTCCTTCTGGAACTTTATGCAGCAGTACCGCCACGAAGACCAGGACGCCGATGGAGGACTTTGCCTTCGTGGCGGCGCAGATCGACATGCCATCGAAAAACGCGTGGATGCCGAGGCCGCCAATAGCACCGAACACAGAATGGGAATGGGCCGCCGCTTCGGAATGTGTTTCCTCACCAAAATGCATATGCCCGGCCAGAATATGCTCAAAAAAATGAAGAGCGCTAAAACCGAAGAGCATGGGTAACATTGCAAAATCATTCCTGTCGGTCAGGCGCAGGCTTTCGGGAATAAGTTCCAGGAATGCGAGCGCGAGCAAAAAACCCGCGCCAAGCGCCAGGAGTGAGCCTTCGACCGCGACAGGCCACTCTTTCTTTCGCTGGACGACGAAGCCGCCCAACATTTGAGCCGCAGCGGCTATCAGGGAAAGAACAAGACCGAGCGCCATTCCTTAAAAGCTTCCCAACAGCAACTTGTCGCCGATAGGATAAAAGACCCAGCTAATCATTTTGGAGCGCGTTCCATTCGTGTATTTGATCTGGTAGAGGTGTTTCTGTCCCAACGGCGTCTCTTTCGTTTTAAATACAGCATAATACATCGGATGGGAATCGGAATAATCTCGGAAGAGCGCGCTTAGCTTCAATAGGATTTTGGCAACGAACGCACGCTCTTCCGGGTTTGCCGGATTGGCCGCGCGGGTGAACATTTTCGTGGAGTCCTCCCACGCGATCATCGGTGCGGCGCTATCTGCCAGAATAACAGCGTAGTCGTCGCCCGCTTTTCCGGCGGGAATACGTTCGGCTAAGCGTTTCAGATCGGCGATGTTTTGCAGGACCGCGTCCGAGAGCGAGTCGCGTGCCGCTTGCGAAAGCATGACAATGTCCGTCCGCGGTTTATTGCCGATACCTCCCTGGGCCAGAACAACCGATGGAAGTAAAAGGAAGAGAACAGCGATGATCTTCATGGGATAAATAACGTGTCTTGCGAGCGGTACACTCCAGCTTATAGCATATTTTTTGACGGGATACGATTTCTTCTTCCAAAGAAATGTTCTTGAACACTACAAAATTACTCTCTCATGGCGACCTCATTTCAAAATTTTATCGGTGGCACCTGGTGCAATTCTTCGGACGGCAAGACGTTCGAGAACCGAAATCCCGCCGATTGGAACGAAATATTGGGAATATTCCCGCTCTCGACGTCGAGCGATGTCGAGCGTGCGGCGCAGGCCGCAGACGACGCATTTCGTTCATGGCGGCTGGTGCCGGCTCCCGAACGAGGGAATATACTCCTTCGCGCCGCCGAACTCCTGGTACGCCGAAAAGATGAGATCGCCGCGATCATGACACGCGAAATGGGTAAGCCGCTTACCGAAACGCGCGGGGATGTCCAGGAAGGGATCGATACGGCGTTTTACTCGGCCAGTGAAACACGCCGGATGTTTGGGATCAATACCCCGAGCGAGCTCCGGAACAAAATGAACCTTTCGTTCCGAATTCCGGTCGGCGTGTGCGGCCTGATCACGCCATGGAACTTTCCAATGGCGATCCCGTCCTGGAACATTTTTCCGGGATTGGCCGCAGGGAATACCTTCGTCTTTAAACCGGCCGAAGATACTCCGTGGACCGCGAATCTCCTGATCGAGATCCTCGATGAAGCCGGGCTTCCAAAAGGATGCGTCAACCTGGTTCATGGTGCCGGCAGTACGGTCGGAGAGGCGATTACGAAACATCCGCTCATTCGTGCCGTGAGCTTTACCGGTTCCACAGCGACCGGAAAGCTCGTGGCCCAAAATTGCGGTGTACATACAAAACACCTTTGCCTCGAAATGGGAGGAAAGAACGCCCAGATCGTCCTGGAGGACGCCGATCTCGATCTTGCCATCGAAGGAGTGCTCTGGGGCGCCTTCGGGACAACCGGCCAGCGTTGTACCGCGACATCTCGCCTCATTCTTCACGAGAAAATTCACGATGAGATGGTCGAACGCCTTGTATCGCAAGCTTCGAAACTTAGGCTTGGCAATGGACTCGAAACCGGAATTGATGTTGGACCGATTATCAACGAGAAGCAACGAAAGAATATCGAGCGATACGTTGCAATTGGGAAAAAAGAAGGGGCCGCGTGCATTCTGGGAGGCCGAGTTGCGTCCGGCGGGAATTTGGACAAGGGGTGGTTCTTCGAACCGACGATTTTTACGAAGGTAACACCCGACATGACAATCGCAAAAGAGGAGATCTTTGGACCGGTGCTTTCCGTCTTAACGTGCTCTTCCCTCGAGGAAGCGATCGAGATCAATAATTCCGTAATTTACGGTTTGTCTTCGAGCATCTACACCCGGGATATTAACAGAGCGATGGTCGCCGCGCGCGATTTGGAAGCCGGGATCACGTATATCAACGCCGCGACCATTGGCGCCGAAGCCCACATGCCATTTGGAGGAGTGAAAGCGACGGGCAACGGCCATCGCGAGGGGGGCTGGGCCGTGTTCGACTTTTATACGGAGTGGAAATCGGTCTATATCGACTATAGCGGCAAATTGCAACGGGCACAAATCGATATATAAAAGCCGGTTTTGCGATTAGGACCCAGCTTACGAGGCATTCTCGAACGAGTGCAAGGCGGATTTTGGAAAAAATCGGCTCCTTATCTCTGGTTGCTTTGTTAACCGGCACGTTCGGTTCATCCTGTAAATCGTTCTCATACTCCAGACTCGAAGAATGAATTTCCAACTCTCTGAAGACCATATTGCTATTCGCGATGCCGCTCGGGATTTTGCCGAGAATGAGATCGCGTCTTCCGCTGTCGAGCGTGACAAAACGGGGGAGTTTCCCTACGAGATCGTGCAGAAGCTCGGCGAACTTGGGTTCGTGGGAATGATGGTCTCGCCGGAGTGGGGTGGTGCGGGTCTCGATACGGTTTCGTACACGATCGCACTCGAGGAGATCGCAAAGATCGATGCGAGCGTGGCCGTCATTATGTCCGTGAATAATTCCCTCGTCTGCTGGGTGATCGAGACGTTCGGGACCGACGAACAAAAGGAACGGTTTCTCCGGCCCCTTGCCACGGGACAAAAACTCGGGGCCTATTGCCTCAGCGAGCCCGGGATCGGTTCCGATGCGACACAACAGGCAACGACCGCCGCGCTGCAACCGGATGGGACCTATGTCCTAAACGGTGCAAAGAACTGGATCACCAATGGCACGACGGCCGATCACTATATTGTCTTCGCGCAGACCGACGCTTCGAAAAAGCATCATGGCATTACCTGTTTTCTTGTCGATAAAGGAATGCCGGGATTTGAAATCGGTCAGAAGGAAGATAAGCTTGGAATTCGTTCCAGCGATACCTGCTCGCTGGGCTTTACCGATGTACGTGTGGGACCCGAACGGATCGTCGGTTCCGTTGGACAGGGATTTAAGATCGCCATGGAAACCCTGAACGGGGGCCGTATTGGCATTGCCGCACAGGCGCTTGGCATTGCGAGCGGTGCCATGGAACGCGCGATCCGTTATAGTTTCGAGCGGCATGCCTTCGGCAAGCCGATCAATCAATTACAGGCCATTCAATTCAAGCTTTCGGACATGCAGGTGAAAGTCGAGGCTGCGCGAATGCTTATTTTTCGAGCCGCTCGGAATAAAGATCTGGGACTCAGTTATATCAAAGAAGCTGCGATGGCGAAGCTCTATGCTTCCCGCATCGCTATGGAAGTTGCGACGGAAGCGATACAGGTCCACGGCGGTTATGGATATGTTCGCGAGTACCTGGTCGAACGCGCATTGCGAGATGCGAAGATCACGGAGATCTATGAAGGGACGAGTGAAATTCAGCACATTGTGATCGCCCGGCAACTACTGAAAGAATACGAGAAGAGTTAAACATAAAGAGTTAAGAATGAGAAAAACGGTTACGTTTTTGGGATCTCCCATACGCTCATTTCTGGTCCTCATTCTTCTGTCTTCGTGCTTCATCGCTAATTGCGCGGCCCAAACCGCCGGTAAATACGAATTCTATCGCTACCTTCAGCACTATGCGATCACGATCGATCCTTTAGGGCAGATTTTGGGGCGTGTCAGTGTGTATTACGAGGAACGGCTCGATCCGAATTTTTCTCGCATCTACGAATTTGTATATCAACGAAAATTAGAAGATCGCGGCCTTCACTCCTGGTATCCGGAATCCGGTATTACCCTCGGTGCGATCGAGCGAATCTATTTGATCGACAACGCCGCGATGCTTGGGCAATATGTTGGCGTGGGAGGAGGCCTTGGGATGGTGAACAAGACGATCGCGTTCCGAATGACGGCGGAGATCGGCTATAAGATCGCTTTTGGCGGAGGGGCCGGCCATTACTTTATCGAACCTCGAGTTTTAATGGACGCCTATATTATTACCAATCACGACGGACAGCGGATTTTGCCCTACATTTCGCTCCCATTCGGGTACGCCTGGTGGTGAGAGTTCAGGCGGGCTGCCAAAGTTTGCCGTATATTTGAGGGCCGGGACTTTGTGACCTTTCGCTCCCGGCGGTGTTTTTCGCCAAACAGTCTGAAGGAGCAACCCATCGTTATGAAATCTCTAATCTCTAAAGCATTTGTCGTTATCGCCATCCTCGGCGTGGCCGTACTCATTTCCAATCGTTGCTATGGGCAGGCTCGGCCAAGTCCTGCAACGCAAGTGATTTCCATCGATCCGCTGACTCTCGCGCAAAACTTCCCGTTGACGTTTCAATATGAGTATAAGACCGGCCCGATCTATAGCTGGGCGTTGCGCTTGCATTACTGGCCGAGCCCTTCCTCGGATGGCACCTGGTCTGGCTTCGGAGTTGGCGGGGCCTATCGCATTTATATTGCCGATAGCCGTGCGCTGACCGGACTTTCCGTCGCTCCGGCTGCCGATCTCTTCTTTTTCCGCCAAACCCTGAATGGAGTCTCTCAGCGTTCGGCTATCGTGTTCGACTTAGGCGGCGATCTCGAATATAAATGGATCTTCGACCAGTTCTCAGTCGAACCTTCGGTAGGATTCCGGATTGGCTTCGGTCCTACGCTATCACCCTCGCGTTCGACAGGGGCATCGGCGTTTATCGGCCTCTCCGGCGGGTACGCATGGTAGGCCAATATTTTTTAGTGCTCTCCGTCTTTCTTAACGCGTGATCAAACGGGGCCTCATCGTTCTTCTGCTCTCGCTGGCCTGGGAGACGAGCGTGCTTGCACAAGATGGCGGCGGCATTCTGACTCCTGCGCCTCGCGTGCCGACGCTGTTCGATACCGTGACGGTGATGCCATACGTTACCGGTAGTCTGAATCTCTTTTCCGGGAAGGCATTCCCCCTGAATGCAACCGGCCCCGGCATTGGCGGCGGCCTTACATTCGACTTCACGAACGAAGGCCAGAAATTCGGCCTTATGCTCGATTTCGCATTTCAGGACATGTACGGATTTGCCCAGAATGGGAACTGCGTGAACCCGATCGCCGGGCAGGACAGTATATTGGAGCCCGCGAATGCGTACCATTACTGGCAATACGTCCTCATCGAGCCCTTTTTAAAAATTCAGACGAAAGGCCGGCAAAAAGGGTACTTTATTATCGGCGCGAGCGTGGGCCTCGCCGTGCTTTCGGAGACGGTAAGCAAGGGCCAGACGGTCACACAATTCGCTCAATGGGACCAAAGCCCGTATGGGAACGTATTTCGGCTCGATCTTCGCGCGGGTTTGGGTGTCGAACTGGCAAAGTTCGGGCGTCATGAACTGGTGCTCGAAGCTCGCGCGGGGTATCCGCTCACGAACGTTATTTCCAATTACACAAATGCCTGCAGTGGCGGCGATATTGGGAACTGGAGGATTGTGACATTCCAGGTCAATCTCGGCCTTAGAGTATAACAACTATCGAATATGAAAAAAGGAACGCTGATCGTAGGAGGCATCGTCCTTCTCGTGCTTATTCTCTTTATGTGGTGGCGCTCGACCTATAATTCGTTCGTGACGATGGACGAAGGGGTAAAAGCGCAGCTCGGGCAATTAAATAACGTCTATCAACAGCGCGCCGATCTGATTCCGAACCTCGTGGCTACGGTGCAGGGCTCCGCGATCAACGAACGGCAAACCTTGACCGACGTCATTGACGCCCGCAGCAAGGCCACGGGCGTGCAGCTTACACCCGAAGCATTAAAAGATCCGCAAGCCTTTCAAAATTTCCAGCAGATTCAGGGAAATCTTTCCAGTGCGCTTTCCCGACTGATGGTCGTGGTCGAACAATATCCGCAGTTGAAGAGCCAGGCAAATTTCACCGTGCTCATGTCGCAACTCGAAGGGCAGGAGAACCGCATCCGTTTGGAGCGAAACCGGTATAACGACGAGGTCCGCGACTTCAACGCCCGCGTTCGCTCATTCCCGGCAAGCATGATCGCGTCGATGTCGGGCTTTACGGAATACCCTTATTTCGAAGCGGCAGCCGGAGCCGAAAACGCCCCCAAGGTAAATTTTGGAGCTCCGGGTGGAACAGAGAACCCGGCGACGGCACCAACTCCTGAAAATTCCGCTCCCGCGCCATCGTCGGAACCGCACGGACCTGTCCGCCCATCGAGATGAAGACCTTGCGATTATCGCCGTTTTGGCGAAGAGCGGTCTGGGGATATGGTGGCGTTGCGATAGTTTTTATTCTGGGCACGAACGCGTTTGCCCAGCAATCAAACGGCTATCCGGCGGTTCCCATGTTCCGCACGGGCTATGTCCTCGATGAAACGAACACGCTGAATCCGAACGAGCTCAATGCGCTCGACCAGAAGCTGCGGCATTACGAAGACTCGACTTCGACACAGATCTGCATTCTCCTTATTCCAACGCTTGGCGGTTATCCTGCGGAGGACTTTGCGGTTTCCGTCTACGATAGCAATAAGATCGGGCAAAAAAATAAAAACAATGGCGCTCTGATTTTGCTTGCACTCGAGGACCATCAGGGATGGATCACGACCGGCTACGGGCTCGAACCGATGCTGACCGATGCGGCGACAAGCATGATCTATCAGGAGATTTTAATCCCCTCCCTTCGCAAAGGCGATGTCTATGGCGGCCTTGACAAAGCGACGACCACCATGTTCCAGGTGATCGGTGGGGAATTTAAGAATGAAAACCCAAGAAGTCCGTTTCGAGGGCGGCAAAATGCGCCATCGCCGGGAGGCGTGCTTATAATCGTTATTGGATTTTTTCTTTTTCTGTTTTTTATACGCGCTCTTGCCGGGACAGGAGTTCGGCGGACGGTCGTCGGTTCCGGCGGTGCCGGTTCCGGATGTATGGGAGGGATTCTGCAGGGACTGTTCTGGTCCTCGCTCTTTAATACGGGCCGCGGCGGTTGGGGCGGCGGAGGATTTAGCGGCGGCGGCTTCGGCGGTTTTGGAGGAGGCGGTGGCTTCGGTGGTTTCTCTGGCGGCGGCGGAATGACGGGGGGCGGCGGTGCGGGCGGAGGATGGTGAACCCGGATTCCGTTAATTGAGGAATCACGCTGATTGATTATTACCGTTCGATCGAGCATGAGCCTCGAGGCGGTTTCGCCTTTTAGACGATGATTGGGAGCGTGCCGATCAGAATCAATCTCAAATAAAAAGGGACACACCTCTCAGCATGTCCCTTCAAATTAGCGAATCAGAAAAAGAATCAGTGTAATTCCGGTCCGGAATCGGATTTGTTGAACACTTTCTTCTTCCTCGGAGCGCGCGGTGCGCGGACGGGTCGTTTGCGAGCAGGAGCCTTGGTCGGCTTTTCCTCTTCAACGACATCGGGATACGTATAGATGTCGTACTTATAATTACGCAGCACCCAGTTCTTTTCGTCGTGACTGACGACGTAATTGGGCAGCATCGGGATTTTTCCGCCGCCGCCGGGTGCATCGATCACGTAGTAGGGGATCGCAAGGCCGGAAGTCCAGCCGCGAAGCTTCTCCATAATCTCGAGTCCGACTTTCACCGGTGTACGGAAGTGGTTTGCGCCTTTCGTGATATCGGCCTGATAGATATAATACGGCCGCACCCTCATCGCAAGCAACTTTTGCATCAGTTCCTTTACGACGGCAGGATCGTCGTTGACGCCTTTCATCAGCACCATCTGGTTTCCGACCGGACATCCGGCATTGGCGAGCATTTCACACGCTTGCTTTGCCTCCGGCGTACATTCCCAGGGATGGTTGAAGTGTGTATTGACGTAGATCGGATGATACTTCTTAACCATCTCGCAGAGCTCCGGTGTAATACGCTGCGGAAGTACACACGGGACCTTGGTCCCGAGGCGAATGATCTCTACATGCGGAATTTCGCGCAATCCTTTTAGGATCTTCTCGAGCATAAAGTCCGTGAGCGTGAGCGGGTCGCCACCGGAAAGGATCACGTCTCGAATTTCGGGATGCGCCGCGATATAATCGAGACCGCCCTGAATGTACTTCATCGAGATCTTCGACGAATCGCCAACTTTCCGCTTTCGCGTGCAGAAACGGCAATACATCGAGCATTGGCTCGTGACCAGAAAGAGTACGCGGTCCGGGTATCGATGAGTGATCGACGGCACGGGCGACATCGCGTCCTCATTCAGAGGATCGTCCGGCGCATCGAGGTCGGCGAGTTCTTTTTCGTCCGGCACACACTGGAGCCAGATGGGATCTCCTTTGTACCGAATGAGCGAAAGATAATAAGGGTTTACGCGAGTTTGAAAGAAGTCATTGAGTTGCTCGGCGACTTCCGGTTTGATATCGAATTGAGAGATGATCTCGTCTTTCGACTCTATCGATTTGCGAAGCAGCTCCTGCCAGTATTCCATAAATAAGTGATTTGTTCAGACCATTGCGGCCGGCCTCCCAGCACGCACGATCCGTTGTGAATTGATACATTTACATCGCGCTGCACAAATCGCGGCTGCGATGCGCCACCGGTTTTTTTCGATGACTTTGGTTCCACGACCGTTTTCACGACCGAGTTTCCATTTGCAATATAATACATTCGTATCGAAAAAGCAAATCGGAGGCTAAAAAATTTTCATTCCGCATGCACGGAGCATGAGCTGCGATCCTGTTTTTCTTCGGCAGCACAAGCGAACGCAGGTGCTGCATTCTCAAACTCTCTTGCCAAAGACGATCAAATCATCCCCGAGTTTATAGTAGTCCGCGATTCGTGCGAACTGCTGATATCCTTGCTTGACGTAAAACGCTCGCGTCCGTTCGTAACCGGGCTGGCTGCTGGTCTCAGCGATAAGCTGGTATCCTCCGCGCTCCTTCACAAACCGGACGGCGAAGGCATCTAAGTCCTGCGCAATCCCCCGCCCCTGATAGTCGGGATGGACGGCGATCCAGTACATGTCGTATGTCCCTGCGGTAGCCGGGGTTGGACCGACCAATAAAAATCCCGCGGGTTGCTCACCGACGGTTGCTACGAACGCATAATAATCGTTCTGCTCCGGCTTTTCGATACAGATGTCAATGAGCTCTGCCGCGATCGCGATCTCGGCTTCCGAAAAATTTTTCGTCGCGCGAAGCATACGAAGGAGATCCTCACGATCGTCTTTGTGCAACTCACGTATCATTCGTTCAAATGTTACGCAATTTTTTTTGAACGCTCTTCGAATAAATTGTCGCGTTCAACGCACACCTTCCTGCCATCGTTCGATGGCGGAAAGAAGAATCTCATTTATTGTGCCAGCGAACGTTCGCCCGCTCGCGAGTGCCGCTCGTATAAAGCCGGCGTCTTCGCTGATGTCGGGATTTGGATTCGCTTCGAGCACAAAAAGATTACCATGTTCGTCTAAACGAAGATCGACGCGCCCATAATCGCGGAGCCCGACCGCTTCCGCTGCCTGAAGCGCGATCGCCCGGGCGTGCGACTCGATACGGGCGGGCAGTTCCGCAGGGCAGACGGGTACGGTCGTACGATAGATTGGCGATTCTTCGATCCATTTCGCTTCGTAACTTACAATTCGCGGCATTCCTTTCGGCATCGTATCGAATGTAATCTCCGAAATTGGAAGCGTTTCGAACAATCCGTTAGACGTTTGAAGCACGGCGACGTTTAATTCTCGACCGTCGATAAATTCTTCCACCAAGGCGGGCTGATCGAATTCCTTTTGAATAAATTTTACTCGGCGTTGTAAAGAATTTTCGTCGTGAACGATAGCATTCGCATCGATCCCGATGCTTGCATCCTCATGAACGGGTTTTACGATCAAAGGAAAGTGAAGGTGTGTATCGATCGAATCTGAATCCTTATATAGCTGATGTTTAGGGGTAGGAATTTTATTAGCTTCGAAAACGGACTTTGCCAATGCTTTATCGAGCGCCAGGGCTAAAGTAAGAGGTCCCGAACCAGTGTATGGAATTCCAAACAGTTCATACATCGCGGCGACGTGGGATTCGAGCTTCGATTCGCCCATGATCGCTTCGCAGCAATTGAAGATAACATTCGGCCGTTCACTGGAGAGAAACGAGCAGAGCCGCTTCGGATTATCGTCGACACTAAAAATATTGACATCGTGTCCCTGCACTTCGAGCGCGGTCGCGATCGAACGCATTTGCAGCAACACGCCGTGCTCCGAGGCATCTATAAATCCGGCGGAAGGAGGATGATAATTGGCATCCGAACGCCGAAGCCAATGGTCTTCGGCGGCGGTATTCCGGGGCTCGTTGTAAATAACTGCTACTTTCAAGTGCTTGATCGGAGTGCTAAGTTCTAAATCTGTTGCTACTTAGCACTCCACGCTTACGGCTATTTTGCGTGTTTGGGTTCAAACTTAAATGGAATACCATATCGCTCGCATCCGGATTTCAAAACGGAAAGGAGCATGGCTTCATACGTAAGGCCGGCCGCCCGAGCGGCTTTCGGATAACATGAATTTTCTTCGGGGTTGGGAAGAATTCCGGGCAGAGGGTTGATTTCAATGATATTGGCACGGCCACGGGAATCGAGCCGCACATCGATCCGTGCCCAGTCGCGACATTCAAGCACTTCATAAGCGCGAAGAACGACCGTTTCTATTTCATCCTGCAATTTTGAAGAAATATCGGCCGGACATGTAAAAATGTTGAGTGGCTTCTCTGCGACATCGTAGATCCACTTCGCTTCAAACGAATAAATATTGTTCGCTTCGGGCGGTAATTCGCCAAAATTGATTTCGACGATCGGGAGGATCCGAGCTTTATCTCCGGTGCCGAGCACGGCCACGGTAAACTCACGCCCGGGCAAGAACTCTTCGATGAGTGCCGGCTGATGGTATTCCATTGCAATGCGTTCGATCTCGCGGTTCATGGCGTCCAGGCTCGTTACAAAAGAAGAATTCCGAATTCCTTTCGAAGAGCCTTCCGAGATTGGCTTCACGATAAAAGGGAAATCGGTCCCCGGCAATAATGCGCGAATCGAGGTAATGGGAACGTCGGAGGTGATAAAGCGCGCAACCGGAATCCCATGATACGAAAGTATTTCTTTCGTGCGTGCTTTATCGAGCGCAATTGCAAGCGAGAGCGGGCCTGAGCCCGTATATGGGATCTCGAGCATTTCGAGCAGAGCTGGGAACTGCGCTTCCCGCGCGGAACCGGTAAATCCTTCTGCCAGATTAAAAACAATGTCAAAATCCTTGATCAGTAGGCGGTCGATGGCGCGATCAGGAACGGCTTCGATCACTTCTACTTCGACGTCGGGGTGCGATTCGAGGGCCAGGCGCACAGCTTCGATCGTTTCGGGAGCATCCCATTCTGCATAAATATCATTATACGATGCCGAGAATGTGGCCGTCCGAGGTAAGGACCGGCTTCGCTTCGATTCATCCGGTTTGCGAGGAGCTTGATTTTGAATCTGTGGTTTGATGTTGGCTAAAAGTCCTACACGCATAGTAGCTACGTTGGTTCAGAATGGCGATGGCTCGAACAAAATCTCACTTTAAAAAACAAAATCCTTCTTCGAAAGTCAAGCGTTTACTCTGTTATGTGGATAAAAAATGAATCTGTTTACAAGTTGGGCTGCAGATAACAAAAACTATTGCGGTCGTAAAATGCTTAATTAATCGTTCGTAATTTTGGAACTATGAAGCACACCCTGTCTTCGCTCCTGATTCTCTGCTCGCTCGTTGGTCAGAACGTGCGGGCGCAAGTTACGTTTTCACCCGACGAACGGCGCATTATTACCATTGCGGACGAACGCCGCAATGCAGACAGCCTGCTGCCCTATCTTTCGTCAGACGATATTCGCGTGGCCCGAAGAGCAGCGGTGGCACTCGGGAACATGGGCGATACGACCGTTCGGGCGGAACTTTTAAAATCGCTCCAGGGCGAGTCGCGCGATACGGTCGCGGACGCAGAAGCTTTTTCTCTGGGGCTATTGGGACCGAATGCAAAAATATGCGAAGGTCTTATCGAGGCTTCGAACCGTCATCCGACCGCAGAACGGCTGATCGCGATGGTCCGGACGGCGCCCAGGGGAATGGAGGCCGCGATGCTTAAAGCTATTCAGTCGCTCGTCGATCGAAACGCGATCGACCCGCTCGCAGAAGCAAAGGTGTATGTCGTTTGTGCATTGCATAAAGAGATCGATTCCAAAGCGATGGAAAACGTGAGTGCCCTGGCAAACAATAGCGATCCCAATGTTCGCTGGAGGGCCGCCTATGCGTTTGCCCGATCGGGCGATTCGGCCGATCTGGGCAATCGCTTCGCACTCCTTAAAGATTTGCTCCTCGACCAGGGATCGCCGTACGTGCGAATGTTCGGCGCCTCGGCGATGGGCACGCTGCACGATGTACGCGCAGAAAAAGCTTTGAACGAAGCGTATCGAGGAGAAGAGGACTGGCGGGTCCGTGTCAATATCCTAAACGCTTTAAAACAATTCCCACGCGCCGATTCCGCCATCATCGAGACGGCCGGCCTTGCCGTTTCCAATGCGGTTCGAGACAGTACGATTGCGATCCAGATCGGCCTCACGGCGGCGGAGATGGTCGATCATTTTGTGACGAGCGGAACGCTTGCCGCTTCGGATTCCAACGATCTTCGGAACTGGCTCGACGGGTTCAACGGCACCGATGGGCGAAATGAAGAGATCGCACCGATGGTCGCCTGCGAACTCACGATATCGGCCGCGCGGCTTAAGACGCCGACGCTTTTTGTTGCGCTGCAAAATTATGGGCAATATAACGATCCCATCATTCGAAATATCGCCGTCCGAGCGGCTTCCACGCTCTCGGATACAACGTATTTCAGTGCGATCGTCGAAACGATGGCCGCCGTCGGGCCCGTCGAACAGGTCGTGCGGCTCGATGCCCTGGACAGTATGTGGCAGCGAGCGAAGCATGAGCCCTCATTTCGAGCGCAATTGGAGGCGAATAAAACGGCGGATCTTTACCGCCATCTCCTGATCCATATCAGCGATGCCGTTCAGGATGCCGCCGTCGATTGTACCGCCCTTTCCCATCTGCAGGATACCAGTATTGTGCGGGACAGTGCGTTTAAGGCCGAGGCTCGCGAATACGTCGCAAAATATATCTTAATGTTCTCGCAGCACCAATATCGCGACGAACTTCTTTCCGCGGTCGAGGCCGATTCGTGGCTCGATGACCGCTCTGAAACAGCCGCAAAAAATCTTCATATTGCATACGACTCTGCAAATGGCTGGTTCGATCGTGAAGTGCTGGACTCGATTTCTTCCTCCCTTCGGCGCATAGAAGGACCTTCCGTCCGGCTCCCGAAACGAAACCTTCGATATAGTAAGATCGATTGGGACGCGATCGAAAGTATTCCGCCAAGAACGATTATCAATTTCATCCATGGGTCCGTTATCGTTCGGTTGCATACGTATGAAGCTCCGCTAACGGTACTCAATATGGTGCAGCTCGCCCGAAAGCAGTATTTTTCCGGGAACGTCGTTCATCGCGTCGTTCCGAATTTTGTCATACAGACCGGAGATCCGACGGGCACCGGCTGGGGCGGCCCGGGATATTCGATCCGCAGCGAGTTTACTCCGGAGGAGTACGACCGCGAAGGAATGCTCGGAATGGCGAGCGATGGGAAGGACACAGAGGGTTCCCAGTGGTTCATTACCGAATCTCCCACCCCGCATTTGGATGCCCATTATACGATCTGGGCCGATGTAACGAGCGGAATGGACGAGGTCTTCAATAAGATCGTCGGAGACCGCGTTGACACGGTAATCCCTTTTCGCTGATGTCGCCAAAAGTTCTTCAGGAAATTCGTGCGAAAGCGGCTAAAGCGAAAAAAAGAATAGCTTTAGGAGATGCGTTCGATGAACGAGTGCTCCGGGCTGCCTTCGAAGCCACGGATGCACATTTAGCGGAGATCGTTCTCATCGGGGACCGCGAACTTTTAGAACGAGAAGCCGCCCGTCTTGGCCTTTCCATTTCGGGGATCGAAATACTATCGTCCGAGACCTATGCCGATACCGAACTGCTTGCGCAGGAGTATTATAAGCGGCGGAGATCGAAGCTAAGCTCTCTGGGGGAAGCTCGAAGCGAGTTGCGTTCGAACGAACTTCTTTTTGGTGCCGCACTCGTGGCTGGCGGATCGGTCGATGGAATGGTAGCCGGTTCGCTTTCGACGACCGCAGATGTGATCCGCGCTGCCTTAAAAGGTATCGGCCTCGCCGATGGGATTTCCGTACTTTCCAGTATGTTCCTGCTGGCGTTGCCACCTGTCGTCGGTTTTCGCGAGCATGAGTTTTCTATTGCATTTGCCGATGCTGCGGTCGTTGTCGATCCAACCCTTGAACAGGCTGCGGATATTGCAATTTCAACGGCATCGACGTACCGAGAACTGACGGGCAATGAGCCTTATGTTGCAATGCTTTCCTATTCTACGCTTGGCAGCGCGCATTCCGACTCGACCGAAAAGATGGCTCAGGCCGTATCGGCCGTTCGCAAAAAAGCTCCATCGCTGGCCATCGACGGCGAACTTCAGTTCGATGCCGCGTTCATTCCGACGGTCGCGGCCCGCAAGGCAAAGGAGAGCACGGTTGCCGGTCGAGCGAACGTGTTTATTTTTCCGAATCTCGATGCAGGAAACATCGGTTACAAAATTGCAGAACGGCTTGGCATGGGCGAAGCCATCGGACCGATTTTGCAAGGCCTGCGCCGCCCCATGAACGACCTTTCGCGGGGTGCGAGCGTGAGCGATATTGTGAACATGATCGCGATTACAGCGTTACAAGGGTAGCCATGAATATCCTGGTCACGAACGATGACGGTATCAATTCTCGTGGGATCTACGAACTCGTGCGCGCCCTGCGCGAGATAGGGAACGTTATAGTGATGGCCCCGCTGGGCGAGCAATCGGCGGTCGGGCACGCGCTCACCGTGAGCTTGCCCCTGCGCGTAACAGAATTTCATAAGAATGGGGAATTTTTCGGCTTTGCGGTCAGCGGTACCCCGGCCGACTGTGTAAAACTCGCGTTGCGGACATTCTTCGATGAGCGCCGGTTGCCACAACCCGATATCGTAGTGAGCGGCATTAACCATGGGCGAAATACCGCCGTCAATATCATTTATTCCGGGACGGTAAGTGCCGCGACCGAAGCGACCGTCCTCGATGTTCCCGCCATTGCAGTCTCGCTTACGAGTTATCATCCCGAGGCCGATTTTGGCCCCGCGGCGGAATTTATGAAGCGGTTCACTCCGAACGTTGCCAGCCTTGGACTTCCTCGAGGGACTCTGCTTAATGTGAATGTGCCGGCGGTTCCCTCGAATGAGATCGAGGGGATCGTTTATACGAAACAGGGAGCATCCTTCTGGGAAGATGAGTTCGAAAAGCGCGTCGATCCCCAGGAGCGTCCTTATTATTGGCTTAAAGGACGCTATATTCTCGAGGATAAAGATCCTTCGATCGATGATATTGCGATCCGAGAAAACAAAATTAGCATTACGCCCATCCATTACGATCTGACGAACCATGCGTTCCTGGAAACGCTCCGGTCCCACTGGCCTAAAACATTTTAGCGTGTTCGTCCTTCGAGAAACCGTTCGTTTTCTTCGATATGCGTGGGCCTCCTGGCTCATGAGCGTAGCGTCATTTGCGATCGCAATGTGCATTATCGGGTTCTTCGCGGGGATGGCATGGAACGCACATACCGCGATGACGTCACTGCGTGAAAATCTCGCCGTTCAGGCGTTTTTCGATCCGGCGCTCTCTTCATCCGATGCTGCTTCGATTGCGGAAGAACATTTAAAGAAGATCGAGGGCATATCGAGGTATTCGTTGATCTCAAAAGAGCAGGCACTCGAAGATTATCGGACGATGTCCGGTGAAGATGTCGAGCAGGTCCTGGGGCTGAACCCCCTTCCTGCAAGTGTAAAGATTTATTTATCGGATCCCACGATGCATTCGGCGGCCGCTCTCGAAACGCTGCTTCGCTCGATCCCGGAAATTCAGGAAGTCCGTAGCGATCTTCCCGTTTTACGAGCGATGGAACTTCGTTCGACCTCCCTCAACCGTTTGGCGGTCGTCCTCGGCGCTCTGCTGCTCCTTGCCGCTCTTTTTTATTCTGTGCTCGCTGCTCGGCATAACGTGGAGCTTCGCACGGAAACGACACGAACGCTGGAACTCTTAGGCGCGACTCGTACTGCGATGTTCGTACCGATCGCCCTATCGAATATGCTCGCTGGCGCGTTGGGCGGCATCGTGGGATCCCTGATTTTATTTGTGATCGATACCAGAATTGCCCGGGAAGCGATAGGAACTTTATCGTTCCATTTGAGCCGTCACGATTTTGTGTTCCTTGCAGCAGCGCTTGTCGCGATCGGAGTCCTTTCCGGTGCGGCAGGCGTCTTCATGGCATCTTTTGGCCGCCGCTCGTAACGTTGGCAACAATTCTATACATAAATCTTGTTTATGGGGCGGTATGGCATATATTCCTCCCCGCGAGCCGTTCAGTGCCTGGAATAGACTGATCATGGCGTACCGGCGCTTTTCCGGTTCCTGGGCCTATATTCTCCATCGACTGACAGGCATCGGGCTTGTCGTCTATCTTTTCGTCCATATCTGGGCGTTATCGTCGCTTACGAAAGGTCGCGCGGCCTTTGCCGAAGAAATGGTGACGTTCACGTCGCCACCCTTTAAGGTGGCAGAGTGGTTGTTGGGGGCGCTCGTCATGTTCCATGCGTTCAACGGAATTCGTATTGCGCTGGTCGATCTGGCCAACGGTGCCCGCTATCATAAAAAGCTGCTCGGAGCCGTATGGGTAACGGGTATTGCCGTCGTGGTCCTCATGTTCTTTTTGATTTTCTCGAGCGAATTATTTGCTAAATAAGAGTTTGCAATACCATGGAATCTAACGTTCATACAATGGCAACGCCAAAGCAGGAAACCGGCAATTTTATGCGGAGCTATTCGCGGCCGCGAAAAAGCGGTGCCTCAGCCTGGTGGTTGCAGCGCATTACCGGCCTGGCGCTGGTGGTCCTGACCGTGGGCCATTATATCCTCATGCATTACAATCCCCAGAGCGGTCATGATTATGGCGAAACGGCTTCGCGACTCGCATCGCCATGGTTTAAAGGAATTTATCTCGGCTTTATCACCATCGGGATGTATCACGGGCTACAGGGGATTTGGAATATCGTCCGCGACTATAAGTTAAAACCGATCGTCGGGTTGAGCATCTTCGGCGTACTCGTGGTCGCAGGGATCATCTTCGTTGCCATGGGATGGAACACGATCCTCACGTTCGATCCCGCGAAACCGTAGTGTCGTGGGCTCGTATCGAGTCCCTGCCGTTGCCTTTTTCTCTTAGTAATACGAGCAGTTTCGCTATGACTCCACTCACCGAGGTCCGTTCAAAGCATATTAGAGAATTATTACGCAATGCTCGCGCGCGTCGCGGCGATTCGGAATTCGTGATCGAAGGGCCGCATCTGATCGAAGCGGCACTCGATAAAGCTCCGAAGCTGATCCTGTATATTGCCGCAACATCTCGCGCCGAGATGCACCACGAACATTTGCTGGCTCGGGCGGCATCGCAGCAAATCCCGGCCTATGCCCTGGCCCAAAAGTTTGCGGAACGAATATCGGACACGCAGGAGACTCAAGGCATGTTCGCGGTGCTCAAATTCCCTTCCGTTCGCGAGGTCCGTGGCGATGCCATCGTTGCCCTCGACGGGGTCCAGGACCCCGGCAATACGGGAACGATCATTCGAACGGCGGCCTGGTTTGGAGTCGAACATTTGCTCTTAGGCAGCGGCACGGCCGATCCATTCGCGCCGAAGGTCGTTCGCAGCACGCAGGGTGCGATTTTCGATGTCGGCCTCGAGATCAATTCCGACCTCATGCGGCGGATTTCGGACCTTGCTGGCGATGGCTGGAGCGTTCTTGCGGCAACGGTCGAAGAAACAGCAAAGCCGGTATTCAGCTTTAAATACCCGAAAAAAGCGTTATTCCTGTTTGGGAGCGAGGCGCGGGGGATCCGGCCGGAATTGCTCGAAATCGTGAAGGACCGAATCGTTATCCCAAAGTTTGGACCGGTCGAATCGCTTAATGTGAGCGCAAGCGTCGCCGTGGTCCTGGCCGAATTTCGTCGCCCCAAAAAGTGACCCAAACGGCAGCGCTGCCTGTTAGGTAAACTGTTCTTTTGACTACCACCCTAACAATACCGTCCCCTTCGGGCGCTCGCCAAGTCACGTTTGGGCCAACCGAACGCTTTGCGGTCATCGCCGGGCCATGCGTCGTTGAAAATGAGAAGCTATTACGGACCGTTGCGGAGCGGCTCCTTGAAATTCAAAATAGGTTACCGGTCGATTTTGTCTTTAAGTCGTCCTATACCAAGGCGAACCGTACCAGTGCCGAAAGTTTTTCGGGGATTGGGATGGAGCGGGCCCTGGCCCTCCTTGAAACGATTCGGAACGATTACGATCTCCCGATCTTAAGCGATGTCCATACGTCGCAGGAATGTTCGCTTGCTGCGACCACCTGCGATATCCTTCAAATTCCGGCATTCCTTTCGCGGCAGACGGAACTCCTGATGGCGGCCGGATCGACGGGCCGTGCTGTGCAAATAAAAAAAGGACAGTTCATGGCACCGGACGATATGCGATTTGCAAAAGAAAAAGTCGAGCGCGCCGGTAACCGAAACGTCTTGCTTTGCGAGCGGGGTACCTTTTTCGGTTATGGCGACCTCGTCGTCGATTTCCGTTCCCTTGTGCGGATGCGCGCGTTCGGTTCGCCGGTCGTCTACGATGCAACGCATTCCGTCCAGCGGCCCAGCCAGGCCGGCGTAAGCGGAGGGGAACGGACGTTTATTGCGCCGCTTGCGCGCGCGGCCGCGGCCATTGGCATCGATGGCCTTTTCCTCGAAACGCATCCAAACCCGCCGGAAGCGCTGAGCGATAAGGATACTCAATGGCCTCTTGCCGAATTGGAATCGCTCCTCGAATCCGTGCTTCGAATTCGCGACATTGCCGCACGTCAGGAATAATACCATGGACTCTTTTCTCACCAGTGCAAAAAAAACGTTTGAACTGGAGTCGCGTGCCGTTCAGGCGACGGAAGCGCATCTCGACGCGCGCGCTTTTGAACAAGCGTGTTCGATCATTCTTCGCGCGACCGGTCGCGTGATTGTGACCGGAGTCGGCAAGTCGGGTCATATTGCGAATAAGATCGCTTCGACACTCGCTTCTACCGGAACACCCGCCTTTTTTCTTCATCCGGCCGAAGCGGCGCATGGGGATGTGGGGATGGTCCAGCGCGATGATACGGTCATTGTGCTGAGTAAAAGTGGCGCGTCGGACGAGCTTTTGATTTTGCTGCCTTCTTTGCGAAGGATCGGAGTTCCGATTATCGCGATCACCTGCGCGGCAGAATCGAAACTTGCTCAAAGTGCACACGAAAGTTCAGGAGCAGTGCTTCTCATCCATTGCGAGGAAGAAGCATGCCCACTCGATCTTGCCCCGACCGCTTCCACGACGGCCATGCTCGTGCTCGGCGATGCGCTTGCCATGGCACTGCTCGAAGCAAGAAATTTTTCGAGTTCTGATTTTGCACGCCTTCATCCCGCCGGTGCCCTTGGACGCAAGCTTACATTCTCCGTGAGCGACCTTATGGCGCGTGGCGAAGCCGTTCCCCGGGTTTCTGAAACCGCGACCATGAATGAAGTCATGATGGAAATGTCACGGAAGCGTTTTGGAGCCACCGCCGTTCTTCATCATGAGCGCCTCGCCGGAATCATTACCGATGGCGACCTCCGGCGTTATTTCGGATCGCACACATCGATCGATCCGCATTCGGTAATGGCGAAAGACCTCATGTCGCTCCGGCCACGGACGATCCCTTCGAGTGCCCTTGCGATCGAAGCGTTACGAGCGATGGAAGAACCGCTCCCGAAGGTAATGCAATTGCTCGTCGTCGGTCGCGATGGATCGCTCGAAGGAATTATCCATATGCACGATATTGTAAAAGCGGGGATCAGCGGATGAAGACCGTTCTATTATTTGTTCTCCTTGTCGGCATTGGCTGTGACGAAGGTCCCAAGGTCATGCCGAGCACGACCGCCGCTCCTGAACTGGGAGCCGATAAACCGGCTCAGGTCAGCTTTAACACGTCAATGAATTTTTCGTCCGATGGTCTGCTCCGCGCGATCCTTCATGCCGGCCGTGTCGAAACATTCGAAGCCAAACGATATACATGGCTGGATAGCGGAGTCAAAGTCGATTTTTACGATAAGCTCGGTCATCATTCCAGCGTCATGATGTCGCAAAGTGCGAAGGTAAACTCGGTGACGAACGATATGACGGCCTATGGACATGTTCATATCGTAAGCGATTCGGGGACGACGGTCGATACCGACTCGCTCGAATGGGAAAATAAAGTCCAACTCATCCATTCCGATGCCGCGGTCCATATTGTCGAAAAAAATGGGCGGACGACCGATGGGATCGGTTTTGAAAGCGATCAGAACCTCGAACATTATCACATTCTTCGACCGACAATCGTTGCGCCGACGGGATCGCTCACGGGTCCTTCTTCCGGAAATGCATTGAAGCCGCCGGTTCAAACCGTTCCAGGGGCAGGGGCGATGCAGGCTACGCCGGTCCCAATCCTGCGCGATTCGTTACGTCCTAAGAAGTAGATCTTATTTTTTTTTCGAATTTTTTTTCTTAACGCCGGGCGGACTCGAAGTTGCGAGTGACGAAGCCTGGTCTTTCTCACGTAACAGGTCCGTGAGCATCGCTTTGTCGGTGGAGTTTCCAAACTCTTCAATGAATTTGAGCGCGGTCATCACGTAGCCTTTCGTATGAACGGTGTGATTGCGAATAACGTCGAAAGCGCGCTCAATTCCGGTACGATCCGGTCCAACGGTGCCAGTATTGGCAGTTTCTATGTCGGACGGTTTCGAAGTGTGAAGAACAGGGCTCGGATTCATTCTAAAAGGTAAACCCAAACCTTGCTTATTTTGGTTTAGTCGGCGAGGAAATTAGAAAACGTGTAAAGACCATGCGTTTTCGACCGAATGCAGTGGGAAGATCGTATTTTTGGACTCGTCTTCAGAGGTTCGTAACGGTTTGCTTCGGGATCTTCTGATCGGTTTGCGATAAGTTTAAGCATATTCATGTCGAAAATACTGGCCGGACTAAATCCGGCCCAGCGGGCCGCCGTCTCTCAATTAACGGGACCGGTTATGATCGTGGCAGGTGCGGGTTCTGGAAAAACACGCGTCCTGACCCATCGTATTGCGCTCTTACTCGAGGAAGGGAATCGTCCGTGGGAAATCCTCGCACTCACGTTCACGAACAAAGCGGCGAGCGAGATGAAAGAACGCATTTCGTTCCTCGTTTCGCCAACGCTGGCTCGCGATCTCTGGATGGGTACGTTCCACTCGATCTTTGCGCGCATTCTTCGCCGCCATGCAAGCGAATTGGGTTATACCTCGAGCTTTACGATATACGACAGCGACGATTCCCTCAATGCGGTTAAGCAGGCGATGAATGCGCTCTCGATTTCGAAAGACCAGTTCAATCCGAACGCGGTGCGGTCCAAGATTTCGAGCGCAAAAAATCAGATGGTCTCGCCGGAGGAATATGAACGCCTGGCGCGCGATATCTTTTCAGAACAGGTCGCGCGGATTTATCCTGAATACCAACGTTCGCTCAAACTGGCCAATGCGATGGACTTCGACGATCTTCTCCTCAAGACCATCGAACTCTTCGATACCCACAAAGAGACGCTTTCGCAATATCAGCAAAAATTTCGTTTCATTCTTGTCGATGAATATCAGGATACGAACCGCGCCCAATATGCGATCATTAAGCGCCTGGCAGAGCAGCACAGCAATCTTACGGTCGTGGGGGACGATGCACAGTCGATCTACGCGTTTCGCGGTGCCGACATCGGGAATATTCTCGATTTCGAGCGCGATTACTCGGGGACGACCGTGTTTCGTCTCGAGCAGAATTATCGTTCCACAAAATCGATCCTTGCCGCAGCGGACGAGCTGATCAAGAATAATAAAGGCCAGATCCCGAAAACCCTATTTACCGAGAATATGCGCGGCGAGCCCGTGCGTATTACGCAATGCATGGACGAGCGAGACGAAGCCAGCTCGGTCGTTCGGACGATCGAGGAAGAGATTCGTTCCGCGAAGCTCGATCTCCGAGATTTTGCCATCCTGTACCGTACGAATGCTCAAAGCCGCGCGATCGAAGATGGCTTACGCCGGCAGGGCATTCCGTACACGATCGTGGGCGGTACCGCATTCTATAAGCGAAAGGAAATTAAAGATGTGCTGGGATACGTGCGGCTGCTGGTAAATCCCAACGATTCCGAAAGTCTCCTGCGTGTGATCAATACACCGCCGCGGGGCATCGGTGCAACGACGATGGAGCACGTCGCGCTCTATGCTCGAGACCATAATAAGAGCCTGATGGGTGCGCTCGAAGCGATCGACTTCGTTCCCGGCATCCAAAGCCGCGCCGTACAGCGGATCCACGAGTTCACCAAACTATTGCTCAAATATGCATCCCTTCGCGACAAGATGTCGCCCAGCGAACTCATGCGCGCGCTGATCGATGCGACCGGGATCTTGCAGGAACTGAAACTCGAGAACACGATGGAAGCGCTTTCCCGGCGGGAGAACATTCAGGAATTCCTTTCCGGGATCACCGATTATTTTCACGAAAAGCCGGACGCCACACTCGAGTCGTTCCTCGAAGAGATCTCGCTCTTAAGCGAAGTCGATCAGTCCGACGGAACGAAAAATGCTGTGACCCTCATGACGCTTCATTCGGCGAAAGGGCTGGAATACCCCGTCGTGTGTATTACGGGGCTGGAGGACGGACTCTTCCCGAGCCAACCCGTGCAGAGCGATCGTGAGCCGCGAGACCTGGAAGAGGAGCGGCGGCTCTTTTACGTTGGCATCACGCGCGCCATGCGGCGCTGCTATATCTATTACGCGCTCGAACGGCTGCGCTTCGGCGAGACCGTGCGGGCCATGCCGTCGCGATTCCTGGAAGAGATCGAGCGCTCCGGAGCGACCGAACATGTTACCAGCTTTGGAACGAAACCTCGCGTTCGGGAAAGTTACAGCGAGCGCGCGCAGCAAATTTCCCATCTGTTTGCGGGCTCGCCAGTCGTCAACGGCCGCACCTTTTCTCGGAAACGGAAGGAACGGACGATCTCGCTCGATGAAGAACCGCGCGCGAGCTATTCGCAGATCGAAGAGACCTCGAACCTGCACAACGGCTCACGGGTCTTTCACGAGACCTTTGGCGAAGGCCGAATTATTGCGCTGGCCGGACAGGGGGATAAAGCGAAAGCGACCGTCGAGTTCCCAAAATTCGGCCGCAAGAACCTGATGCTCAAGTTTGCGAACCTGAAGGTGCTTTGATCGGGACGGGAAGCGCTATTGCTCTATAGAGAAAGCGCTTCGGGCACCGTCAGTACGTCCTGATGGTGCTCGCCGCGTGCCGTGTGTGAAACGCGCTCCGCGGCATCGAAGATTTTTTTTACGGGCAGGCGGTCTAAGCAGAAATAATCGGGATTGATACAGGTCCCTCGGAAAAAGCACTTACAGTGCGCGTCCGGCTGGACGATCTCTCCCAGTCCATAGAGATCGCCAAATTCATACGGATTAAAAATATTATTGATAAGAACGATCTTCTTTTTGAGTGCGATCGCAATGTGCAAGCCCATCGTAACGCCGGTCACGATCAGTTCACAGTGCTGCATAAGGGCAATAAACTGCCGAAGTTCGAAAAATCCGAGGTACTGTGCGCGTCCTTTGGTGATTCTATGGATCTCTCGGTTGCGGGCGTCCTCGTCCGGACCCCCCAGGAGCAATACATTTTTGCCGCTTTGAAGGAGTTGTTCCGCCAGGGAAGCCCAGTGTTCGATGCTCCAGAGACGGGAGGTCCAACGCGCACCGGCGCCGGTATTGAGTCCCACCAGGGGCCGGGAAATGTCGAGACCCGGAAAGACCTCATGGGAAGGAAGATTGAGAATATATTCCTCCCCGTGAAAGGCGTAGCCGCAGATTTCGAATAGTTCCGTAGGATAATCTTTTCGGTTCTCGAGACTCACGGCATCGAACACGCCGGTAACGAATTTTTCCTGCGCGCGGGAATTAGCCGGTTGGGATTCGCCAAACGGCCCGAGAATAAATCCTTCTTTTCGATCGGCCTCGAGCGTGGAAGCGAGCGCGCAGGCATAATGATCTTTATCGAGATTGATCAGCCGCGAAAAATGGACCGCGTGTAACGTCTGGAGGTTCTCCGTTTTCCAGGAAAGGATCCGGTCGACATGCGACCCGGGAACTAATTCTGGCGTCTGGGTGAGCCACCAGATGCGTGCATGGGGATGGTCTGTTTTTAGAACATGCAGCAGGGGCGTGGTACGGAGGACATCTCCGGCCGCTCCCAGCTTGATGATCAGGATGTTCTCTTTGACCGGATCGTAGTACGGGCAGCCATCGCAGACCACACCCTCGCGTTTGTTCGGAACGCACGGAATATCGCCACGAAAGTGTCGGCAATTGGAGTGGACGATCGGTAACACGGGGCGCGCAGTGCTGAAAACCTTAACGGGACCGGGGCTGACCTCGCCGTTCGGGCCGCATACCCGGGCGACCCGCGCCGGTTCGCGTGATGCGTGCCGCACGCGAAGCGCGCCGTTCGCGGGCTTCCGCCGAAGGCCGGCCTTTCTGCGTTTGGTACGAAATTCCGGGCGAGCGCGTCGCTGCATTCTTGACGATCATCTCACCGAGCAAGCCGATGGAGATGAGTTGTGCGCCCACGAGAATGAGTAATAGTCCGAGAAGAAGCAGCGGACGATTGGAGAGCGAAGTTTGACCTAACGCCCATTGGACGGTAAGCCAAATATCGATCACAAATCCCGCGATCGCCATGAGCGTCCCGATCGTTCCAAAAAGGTGGAGCGGCCGCTTGCCGTAACGGTTGGTAAAAACAATGCTCATGAGGTCCAGGAACCCTTTAAAAAACCGGCTGGACCCGAATTTCGATTTGCCGAATTTGCGAGGGTGATGCGTAACGACAATTTCCGTTACCCGGAATCCCTGCCAATAGGCGAGCGCCGGAAGATAGCGATGAAGTTCTCCATAGACCTGGAGGCTGTCGGTCACTTCCTTGCGATAGGCTTTAAGGCCACAGTTGAAATCGTGTAGCCGGATCCCGCTGAAGAAACTGGTGACCCAGTTGAAGAATTTGCTGGGGCCCGTTTTGCTCATTGGATCGTGCCTCTTCTTTTTCCATCCGCTTACGAGGTCGTATCCTTCTGCGAGTTTCCCGATCAGGTTTACGAACTCTCGGGGATCGTCCTGAAGATCGGCGTCCATCGTGATCACAATGCCATATTGCGCTTCCGCAAATCCCGCGGCCAGTGCGGACGATTTTCCAAGGTTCCGCCGGAACGTGAGTGCCGTTACGCGGGAGCTTGTTGCCAAAATGTCTTCGAGAATTTCACCCGAGCGGTCCGTTGAACCGTCGTTGATATAGATAATTTCGTACTTCGGCCCGGCCAGGCGCGAGCATTGCTGTTTGACGAGCGCAGTAAGTTCCCTCAGGGAGTCCTGCTCGTTATAAAGCGGCACGACAACGGATATCCCGAGTTTCGTGGCGAGGTTTTGAGCCGAGGCCGGAGTCACGCGCTCGTCCGGACGCGGCACTCGTTCCTCACTCCGGGCCGTGCGGTCCTCGCTTCGAGTAATTCGTTCCTCCCCGCGAGGGGCTCGTTCTGCGGGAACTTCTGACCGGCGCGCAAGGATCGGCTCCGCTCGCCGGGGTTCCGCGGCGCGCTCTTCTTTGACGGGCCGCTCCGTTCGGGAAGCCGCAGGAATGACGAGAGCCGGCTGCTCCTGCGCAGTTCGAGGCGTGCGTTCTCGTTCGGGGCGGTCGGACCTACGTTCTTCCCGCGGACGCTCGGGGCGTTGCGGACGTCCGGGCTGTTGGCGGGTCATCCGCTCGGCAATGACATCTTCTCGCTGTGGTCTCTGCGGTTCGCTCGATTCTGAAGAAGGCTCTTCTCCCTGCATGGGTTCTTCGGATTCGGCTTGGATTTGCCGCGGGCCTCCTCTTCGAAGTGCCGCGCGTTCCTGTTGTCGAAGCCGTGCGCGTTCACGGCTGCCAAGTTCGTTCGAGCGATTGTCGCTCGAGGAGTCAGTGGCAGGAGACTCTTCGGCGGAAATCTCCTGGCGTTTCGTTCCTATCTCTATTTCCGGAGCGATCTCGCCGGTAGCGGCCGAGGGTTCGACCGGTGCCGTGTGCTTCGCAGCTCGCTCGACGTCGGAAGAATGCGCCAGGGGCGCGGAAGTCGTTTGGTCGCCCGATTTTCTGGCAAGGCGTTCCGCGATGATATCGCGATACGAACTCGCCGTCGCAGCCGGAACGCGGGCAGGAGAGGGACTTGCAGGTTCTGTAACGTTCGAGCCGGAGGGTGTGAGTGAGTCCGTATTTGAAGTTTCCTCGGCTGATGGCTCTTGGCCTGGTTCGGGTTGGATCTGGAGTTCGTCCTGCATAGAGTCGATAATGGTCCGGAGAGTAGCCAAAAACGCGACGATCGTCCGTCAGGACAGCCCGATCTTGCCGGGCGTGGCGTTTGGCCTGCAAAAATAGAAAACCTGTAAACTAAAAAAGACGAACTTTAATTAACGGCAAGCGAAAATTGTTCGAGCCGCCGGAATAATTTCATTTTTTGCGATAAATATGAACAAATCTCGTATTTCCGCTATTATCAAGCTCTTTCTAAGGAAAACATAGGATGGCCGAGGACAAAAAATCACCCTTACCTAAACGCAGCGAAGATTTCAGCGCATGGTATAACGAGATCGTCTCCCGGGCGGAGCTGGCGGAGCACAGCCCGGTGCGCGGCTGCATGGTGATCCGTCCGAACGGTTATGGTATCTGGGAGCTCATGCAGCAGGCACTCGACCGGATGTTCAAAGAGACCGGCCACCAGAATGCCTACTTTCCACTTTTTATTCCACTTTCGTTCATTGCGAAAGAGGCGAAACACGTCGAAGGTTTTGCTCCGGAGCTCGCGATCGTGACGAAAGGCGGTGGGAAAGATCTCGAAGAACCGCTCGTCGTTCGGCCCACGTCCGAGACGATCATTTACTCGATGTACGCGAAGTGGGTACAATCGTACCGCGATCTTCCCATCCTCATGAACCAGTGGGCGAACGTCGTCCGGTGGGAAATGCGTACCCGGCTCTTCCTTCGCACGATGGAGTTCCTGTGGCAGGAGGGGCACACGGCCCATGAGACCGAACAGGAAGCCGAGGAGGAGACCTTACGGATGCTCGGCGTCTATCGTACGTTTATGGAGCAATATCTCGCGATGCCTGTCCTGACGGGCCTCAAGACCGAAAGCGAGCGGTTCGCCGGCGCGCTCCGGACCTATTCTGCCGAAGCTCTGATGCAGGACAATAAAGCGCTTCAAAACGGAACGAGCCATAACCTCGGTCAGAATTTTGCAAAAGTCTTTGGATTGCAATTCCAGGGTCGTTCGGGAGAGTTGGAATACGCCTGGAATACTTCCTGGGGAGTATCGACGCGGATGGTCGGTGGTCTTATCATGACGCACTCCGATGACGACGGCCTTGTGACCCCACCTCGCGTGGCGCCGCTCGAACTCGTCATCGTTCCCATTTTCAAATCCGATGCGGAGCAGCGTACGGTCATGGAAGCGGCCGAAGCGGTGTTCCGGGAACTGAAAGCGGCGGGCGTTCGCGTCAAGCTCGACGATCGGGACAGCCTGAGCCCCGGCGCGAAATTCTTCGATTGGGAAACGAAAGGCGTTCCACTCCGCATGGAACTCGGACCCAAGGACGTACAAAACAATTCCGTTGTCATCGTTCCCAGAATTTCGCTCGACTCCGAAGAACCCGCGAAACCCGGACGCAAGCAAAAGCTCTTCATCGCCCGGGCCGAACTTGCCGGACGCGTTCGGTCCCTGCTCGAACAGCTTCAGACGCAGCTCTTCGAAAATGCGATGGCCCGCCGCGAAGCGAATAGTTACCGGGGCGTGACCGATTACGGCGAAATGAAAACACTCGTGGACCGCGATGCCGGTTTCGTCTATGCCGGGTGGTGCGGCTCCGCGGAGTGCGAAGCAACGGTCAAAGAAGAGACCAAGGCGACGATCCGGGTGATCCCATTCCCCGAGTTCCAAAGCGCGACCCGGCCTTCGCACTGCATCGTGTGCGGCACTTCGTCGAAGCACGAGGTCGTCTGGGCAAAAGCATATTGAGCATGTACCGGATCATTGTTCGTACGTGCGATGCCGTCAGTTCCCTCCACGGTGCGGCCCGGCCCTTCGGCTTAAGCAAACGGGAAACGATCGAGACCTGTTTTCGGAGTCTTCTGAACGCGGTCGAGCGCTTCCCGCATAGCGTCCATATTGTTGCCGATCGGATCTCGGACGGACTGCGCGATTTTTTTCGGTCGTATCCGGTCACGATGACGGAAGGGAGTTTTGGGAACGATGAATCGCTCCGCACCAGCCTTCGCCTGGCGCTCGGGTATGACCGTTCCGACTGGATCTATTTCTGCGAGGACGATTATCTTCACGCGCCGCACGCGTTTGAGTGGACGAACGACCTCATCGAACACCGCGAGTCGATTCTTTTGACCCGGAGCCGTCGCGGCCTGCGGCGTTTCATTCCGAACGATCATCGCCGCCGGTTACATACGATGCCGCTCGTTATTCATCTGCCCGATTATCCGGACCGGTATAAACCGCGTGAGCGAACACCTTCCTATCTTTTTGTTTCGCAGTATTGCCACTGGCGGCAGGTGACGAACACGACGTTTTCGTTCCTCCTGCAGGGTTCGACCGTTCACACCTACCGCTCCGCGCTCGAACGGGCTTCGCACGGGGCGGACGATGGCCTCCTCAGCCGCGCGATCTACGCCGGAGATAGGTTCCAGGGACGGGCCCTCTGCCTTTCACCGGTCCCGGGGGTTGCCACCCATATGCACGAGCATACGATGACGCCGCTGGTCGATTGGAAACGAATAAAAGACGCCCGCGCGGGAACGCTGTGATTATTCGCGGACGAACCGGGCGATCGATTCGCGGTTCCCGTACGTCGCGCGGACCAGGTACATCCCCGGCGGCAGGGAACCGGCCTCCCACTCATAGAGGCCGGTGACGGAAAATCGGTCCACGGTCCGGCCGAGAAGATCGAGCACGGTAACATCCGCGCGATCGGCGCCCTGCAGTTCGAAGGTCGCGTTTTCCGTAACGATGCCGGGAACGATGGAAATGGAAAACGGCACCGAAGTCACTTCCAACACGGTGGAAAGCGATCGCGTAAAGCAATACTGGCTTGTAGTGTTTCCGGCCGTATCGGCCGCCTCGATGCAAAACGTGGAAGGCTGCGTTGGATCGACCGGAGCGATCAAAAGGTCGAACGATTTGGCTCCCGGATTTAAAAGCGTTAGCGAAGGGAACAGCGAGACATTCGAGGAATCCAGGATCGTAATCGATTGAAGCCCTCGGTCCCACGGACGGTTATCCCGCACGTGGAGATCGAGCCAGTTCGACGTACTGTCCCACGTGATCACCGGCGAGAGCGAATCGGGCAGCGGGCAGTAATAAAAATCGGCGGTCGACGCATTGCCCGCGATGTCCTTCATTTCGACGGTTCCCACCCCCGTTTTCATGGTATCGAGGACACAGACGGAATATGCAACAGAATCCGATCCCGATTGAAAACTTGCCGTGAGTTGCAGGTTCGCCATCGCGATCGCGCGGATCGAATCGATTCCGGAACGATCGACTCCGGTATCGGTCGCGAGCATGTTCGTGCAATGGGAGTTGCAATCGCTTCCATCGAAACTTCCGGTCCGGGACTCGACGGTCGAGAGCGGAGCGGCATGGTCGGCCGAACGCGACCCATCGAGCAGCAGGAGCTGCGCATAGATCGCGGCGTTGCTCACTCCATTTCGGTAATCGGTCCACGCGGCGATAATCCCGTCGGTCCGGGGGACGATGGCGACTTGTTTTGCCGTCTTTCCGGTGTTGCAAACGGGAACGCCCCAGGTACTCTTCGTCCGATAGGTGGGCCAAAAACGGTTCCCAGATTTATCGATACGCTGGGCATAAATACAGGTGTCCGGGCCGCCGGTCGCGCCGAATCGAGCATCGTTCCAGACGGCGAGGACCGTCGTATCGAAAGCCGCCGCCTGAAATCCCACTTGCCCGTTCGATTGCCGCACGATATCGTATGCCGTCCCGCCGCCGGGGCGTGGCTGGTT
>Ga0070741_10001483_pt1 | contig 71178 bp, 66 predicted proteins | sample Coa_R1_4_FD_66440 | JGI IMG/M metagenome (GOLD analysis project Ga0070741, IMG submission 66440) | Surface soil microbial communities from Centralia Pennsylvania, which are recovering from an underground coalmine fire - Coalmine... | ecosystem: Environmental > Terrestrial > Soil > Unclassified ... | reverse complement strand
GCGGGAATCGCGGCGGCAATGCAAACCGCGCCATAGGGTACCTGCAGGAATTCAGCCATGATGAATGCGGCGGCACCCATCACCGGCGGCATCAGCTGCCCGCCGGTCGAGCCGACGGATTCGATCGCGGCGGCCCGGTACGGCGTGAAGCCCGAGCGCACCATCGTCGGTATGGTAACGATCCCCACCGCCAGCACATTGCTCACGGCGCTGCCGGAGATCATGCCGAACAGCGCCGATCCGACGACCGCAATTTTGGCTGCGCCGCCGCGGAAGCGGCCCATGGCCGCCATCGAGATATCGGCGAAGAAATCCGCGCCACCCGTCCGCGCCAGAACCTGCCCGAGGATCGTGAACGGGATGACCACGACCACCGCAACATGCAGGATCGCACCGATCGCGCCATTGATGTCGAGACCGAGATAGACGGTCATGCGCTCCGGCGAGACGTAACGGGTCTGAAAATCGCCAGGCAGGTGCGGGCTGATGTACACATAGACGGCCATTGCCGCGATCATGCCGACGAAACCCCAGCCGTTGGTACGGCGGCTTGCTTCCATAATGAGGACAATCAACAAGGCGCTGACGATCAGGCCGCTAATGGGGATCAGTGCAATCTCGTCGGTCAACGTCGCGTAACGGACAGCAATGTAGGCGCAGAGGCCGAGCGACAGAGCCATGGCGACCCAGTCGCTCCAGTGACGCTTTCGCGACGTGTCTGCGATGAAGGCAAGCGCAAGCGTCAACCCCAGACAAACCGTGAGCATCTGCTCGGTGTAGAGGGACACATTGAAAACCTGCCGCGGAATATCGAGCACCCACAGCACGACAACCGCCACCAGCAGCGATTGAAGGAGATTGGTCCAGAAAATAGTGGTCCGCGATGCGGCAGAAGCGAACTCTGCCGCATCGGGAACAATGCGTTCTTCGCTCACTGAATGCTCTTTGCCTGGATGTTATGTTCCTTGAAGTACTTCAAGGCACCCGGGTGATAGGGAATATCGTAGCCCTTATAAAGCGCCGGAGCTGAAAACTCCCGCAGTGCAGGCTGGATGCTCACCAGGTCCGCTTTGTTTTTCTCCAGCGTGTCGATGAGCTTGTAAACCACATCATCGCTGACCTTGTTGTTGGTGAAGATCATATTGTCCCAGGTATAGACGCTCATCGGATGGTCCACGCCGACGAAAAACGGGCTGGGCGATGCGGGCGTGAGGTACCCTTCCGGCAGAATTTTCTTTGCAGCTGGCATGCCGCTGGCCGGAATCTCCAGTGCGCGAATGCCCCCGACCGTCGCGTCAACTTCGCGTACCTTTGGAGCGCCGAACGCGAAGAAAAACATGTCGGCGGAGCCCGCCGTGAAGTCGTCGGCGCCACGAATGACGTTGGGAATGAGCACCGGCGTCACATCCTTTTCGGTCAAACCGCCTGTGGCAAGGATCGCCTTGATCATGGGGTCAAGCGTGCGCATCGCTGAATAGCCCATGCCCACTCTTTTACCCTTCAGGTCGGCGATGGTTTTCATTGCCGTATCCTTGCGCACCCAGAACGCGCCGCGCAGAGCATGAAGCGAACCGATGAGCCGCAAATTAGGATTGGCAGCCTTCGCGCCTTGGACCTCGAAGATGTTGGCGATGCCGAATTCAGCCTCGCCGCGAGCAACCAGCGGGATCATGACCGACTCTCCGGCGGTCGGCTGCACCACCACATTCAGTCCCGCTTTGTCCTTGAGCACCTTGGAAACCGCCGAAGCCGACGTGTGGTTGAGGGTCCCCGGCTGCATCGTGGCGAAACCGTAGGTCTGTGCGCCCGCAGGCCCTGCGCCAAGCGCCAGCACCGCAAGGCCATACGCCGCTAATGCGACGGGTCGCATGGCCCCAATGCGAATTCGGATCATGATTTATCCTCCCGGTTGTCATTTCTGGTTATAACAGCAGCCATGGAGTGGCGGCTCCGGCTCGCCCCGCCTGCAATTTTGCACAGGATGGAAAGCAATGCGAGGTTACGCGTTGTAATTTCTGCCGATGCGGGACCGTGCCCACAAATCAAATTTTCGGAACAGACCGGTCCAGGAGGATTCCATGCAAATGCAGCAGTTGAGTGCCGGGCGCGGCGCATTGACGGCCGTCCGAACGGGCACAGGGCGCGATCTGGTGATCCTCCATTCGTTGTTGGCCGACCGCCATGCCTTCGACCCGGTCCTGCCGGCACTGGCCGCCAAGCATCGCGTGACCTTGTTCAACCTCCCGGGATTCCATGGTTCGCAGCCGGCCATGCTGCCGTTGATGGACGCGTATGTCGCGGTCATCGAGGACGGCTTCGACGAATTCGATATTGCCAGGGACGCAGTCCTCATTGGAAACGGCTTCGGCGGAACCGTGGCGCTGGCATTTGCGCTCGCGCATCCGGAGCGCATATCGAAGCTTGTGATCAGCGACGCGGCGGCCGCGTTTCCGCCGGAGGGGCGGCAGGCCTTCGCGGTGATGGCGGAAAAGGTTGCGGACAGCGGACTTGGCAGCATCGCGGAGATTGCCGCGAAGCGCGTCTTCTCCCCGTCCTATCTCGCGGCGCACCCGGAGAAGATAGAGGAGCGCAAGAGCGTCCTGCTGGCGATCGACCCGAAGGCATTCCAGGCCGCATGCAGGATCCTGCAGGAAGCGGATCTCGTCCCGCAGCTGCACCGTCTCGGTGTGCCGACCCTGGTCGTATGCGGCGAGTTCGACCAGGCAACGCCACCACCGCTCAACAAACAAATCGTGGAGAAGGTTGCCGGAGCCCGCTACGTGGAATTGCCCGGCTGCGGTCATTGTCCGCCGCTCGAGCAGCCAAAGCAGTTTCTCTCGGCGATCGGCGACTTCGTGGGACTGTGATCACGCCAGCGCGGACAGCACGGCCTTTGCAATAGCGCCAGTGCCATCGCTGCCGCCATATTCCATCGGCCTGATGCCGCCGGCATAGGCCTTGTCGACCGCGCGCTCGATCCGCAGCGCCGCTTCCGCTGCCGGCGGATGATCATGACGATCGGCAAGCCAGTCCAGCATCATGGCCGCCGACAGGATCATCGCCGTCGGATTGGCCTTTCCCTGCCCCATGATATCGGGAGCGGTGCCGTGGCAGGGCTGGAACACCGCGTGCCGGTCGCCGATGTCGGCGGAGGGCGCGATGCCGAGCCCGCCGATCAGCCCGGCGGCAAGATCGGACAGAATGTCGCCGAAGATATTCTCCATCACCATCACGTCGAAATCCCACGGCTTGCGCACCATCAGGGCAGCACAGGCGTCGACATAGACATGACTGGTCGTCACACCGGGGTATGCTTTCGCGCGCTCGTCGAATATCGAGCGGAAAAAGGCGTAGGCCTTGAACGCATTGGCCTTGTCGACGCAGGTAAGAAGGCCTGGTTTTCCGCGCTTTTTCCGCCGCTCGGTAAGCCGCAGCGAGAAATCGAAAAGCCGCTGCGAGGTCTTGCGCGTGATCACCAGCGTCTCGCGGGCATCGTCATGCGTGACGACGCCCTTACCCATCGACGCGAACAGTCCCTCCGTCGACTCGCGGATCAGGACAAAATCGATGCCGTGCTTGTGAGCGTCCACGATCGGGCTTGGAACGCCGGGTATGAGCCGGGCAGGGCGGACGCCCGCATACAGGTCGAAAATGAAGCGCAGCTCCACCTGCGGCATGATCTCGGTGTTGTCCGGATAGCGCACGCTCGGCAGGCCGCAGGCGCCGAGCAGAATGGCATCGGCTTCCTCGCACAGTTTCACGGTCGAATCCGGCATCGACTTGCCGGTTTCCCTGTAGTGCCCCGCGCCGGCCGCCGCTTCGGTGAAGCGGAATTTCAGGCTCGGCGTCGTGGCCTCGATACGTCGCAGGACTTCGAGTGCAGGTGTCATCACCTCCCGTCCGATGCCGTCACCCGGCAGGACGGCGATGTGAAAGGCGGTGTTTGCGGTCATCGAATTTTCCGGAGTGGTGTTGCGCCGGTCGCGGCGCTAATGAATACGTCCGTGCGCCCCGGCGCAAGGGATCATTGAGGGAAGGCCATGCCCCGTTTTGCCGCCAATCTCGGATATCTTTTCACCGAACATCCGCTGCTCGGGCGAATCGATGCGGCGGCGGCGGCCGGCTTCAAGGCGATCGAGCTGCAATTTCCCTACAACGTTCCAGCCGCCGCGGTGAAGGCTGCCATCGACAAAAATAGATTGACCATTTTAGGCCTCAATACGCCTCCTGGCGACCGCGAGGGTGATTTCGGATTTGCCGCAGTGCCCGGGCGGGAGAGGGACTGGCAGGGGCTGTTCGAACGGGCGCTCGAGTATGCCGGTGCGATCGGCGGCAGTGCGATCCATTGCCTGGCAGGCAAGGTCGCGCCCGAGCAGCGGCCCGCCGCCGACCGCGTCTTTGTCGCTAATCTTTCGCGCGCAGCGGACCTGGCGTCGGCGAGGAACATCACGCTGCTGATTGAGCCGATCAACCCCCGCGACCGCCCGAACTATTTCCTCAATCACGTCGAGCACGCAGCCGACACCATCGCGAAAATCGGGAAGCCGAATATTCGGATGCAGTTCGATTTCTATCACGCGCAAATCGTTGGTGGCGACCTGATCCGCCGTGTGGAAAAGTTCCTGCCGGTAATCGGCCATCTACAATGCGCCGCGGTTCCATCGCGGCATGAGCCGGACGAAGGCGAGGTGAATTATCGCGATGTCTTTGCAGCCGTCGATCGCCTTGGCTATCGCGGCTGGATCGGCGCCGAGTACAGGCCGCGTGGCCGCACCGAGGACGGTCTGGGCTGGGCGCGCGAATACGGCGTCGTGCCGGCGCGTTAATCAACCGTTACCCATCAAACTTCTTGAAAAGTAACGCTTTTTCGCTTTGCGCCCGTGACCGGCATTGCTAGATTGGTCTCATGGCGGGATCGAAGAAAGATCAGGCTCAGGACACGGAGACGCCGCAGCCCCTGAAAGAGGCTGTGCGTGAAGCGCGCATCGAGGCGGCTGAACGGTCTGCCGTCATCGTTGACATGCGCGATGCGGACGTGGCGCGGCTTGAATTGCTGAACGAGGCGCTCGATCCGCTGTTCGCTGAAATTCCGGGCGACGTCGAATTGTTCGATCGCGGCGTAAGCAAGGGCGACATTCCGCGCCTGTGGATCGACGTCGTTGCGCATGTGGAAATGGGGCGCGACAAGAGGCAATACCGCTTCGTGCAGGACACGCGCTATGGCCGCGCGGTACTCGCGGAATCCTATGAAGTGCCTGCGATGGCGGACGCCATCAAGCGGTATATCGCGCGCCGACTGGTCGAGCGCGAGCGCGCCTTGGCCGACGATTCAGGTCGCGGCGTCGCGCAGGCGGTCATGCGTCGCAGCCGCTGGCGGCACCGTCGGCGTGCAGCGGGCACCTTTATCTTCGGGCTCCTGGTCGGCGTTGCGGGACTGGTCGTACTCGCGTTACTGACGCACTAACCGATCAGCTCCGTTTCGTTCTGCTCGACAATCTTGCCGCCGGAGTCGATACCGCGCGAGATCATCTTGCAGCGCCACGCGTCGCGCGTGCGCTCGATCCGGTAGAGGTTGTAGCCGGCAGCGTCCTTGTCCTTTCCCGTCATGGCTGACGCCGAAGGTACCCCGACAGCGGGGACGCGCGTTCCGCCCGGTCCGTGCAGCCAGTTGATCATGTGGCGGTGGTCGTGGCCGTGCAGCAGCAGGTCGGCTCCGTGTGCGGCAATCACCCGCATGAGAATCGAAGCATCCATTAGTCGCTTGTGGCGTGCGGCATCGCTCACCGGTGGATGGTGAATCAAAATCACCCGAAAGACGTTCTCATTTTTCAATGCGTTGAGCATCGCTGCCAGCTCGGCGAGCTGCTTGGTGCCAAGCCATCCGGTGGCAAGAAACGGCGCGGTTGGCACTCCGGTCGACAGTCCGATCAATGCGATGTCGTCGCGACGACGGAGAAACGGGAAGCCGCCATGGCCCTCGTCATCGGACATGTATGCGCCCCATTGGCGCGCGGCGAACGCCGCGGCCTCGCTGACGTAGATGTCGTGATTACCGGGGACGAAGGTCACATGGCGGGCGGAGCCGAGGCTTTCGAGCCAATCGCGGCCGCGTGGAAATTCGGCCGGCAAGGCGATATTGGCGATGTCGCCGGTGACCACGATGTGGCTTGTCGCCTGTGTCTTGAGATCGGCGACAATTGCCGACAGCACGGACGAATCGTGGATGAAGCGACGTCGTTCTACCCAATTGATATAGCCGGTTGCGCGTTTGCCGATGAGTTCGCTCCACCGCGGCTCCGGTAAAGGCGCGAGGTGCGGATCGGAAAGATGCGCGAGGGTCAGCATCGTGTTCGATCGGGCCCACCTTGCGGGTTCATGAGCTCCCGATCAGAATTCCCGCAATGAACACGAGTACGCCGCCAACCACCACCTGGAACGCAGCCTGCAGGAACGGCGTGTCCATGAAACGCGTGCGGATCCACGAGATCGCCACAAGCTCCACCGCAACCACAAGGATAGCTGCGACGGTGGCGACATAAAAATCGGGAATGAGATAAGGCAGTGTGTGCCCAAGGCCGCCGATTGCGGTCATCAGGCCACACACGGTGCCGCGCAGCCAGGGCGCGCCGCGGCCGGTCAGCGAGCCGTCGTCGGAGAGCGCTTCGGCAAAGCCCATGGAAATGCCGGCACCGACCGACGCCGCCAGTCCGACCAGGAACGTCTCCCACGTGTTGTGGGTCGCAAAAGCAGCCGCAAACAGCGGTGCCAGCGTCGAGACCGAGCCGTCCATCAGGCCGGCGAGGCCGGGTTGCACGTACTGCAACACGAACATGCGCCGCGCGGTCTCGTCTTCTTTCTCGCGTGCGCCGGCAGTGAGAATCGTCTGGCTGAGCTTATGCGCGAGGCTTTCATGGCCGGCCTCTGCCTCGGCAAGCTCGATCAGCAGTTGCCGTACAGAAGCATCCCGTGCCGTTGCGGCAGCCTTGCGATAGAATCGCTCGGCCTCGTATTCCATGTTCTCCGCGTATTTCCGCACGTCGTCGAGTCCGAGTGGTCGCATCAGCCAAAGAGGCGAAGCCTTGTGCTGGATAAACCCTTTTACGTCCTGACGGCGGATGAGCGGCAGGTACTCACCGAATTTCTTGCGGTAGAGATCGAACAGCATCGTCCGATGATGCACTTCCTCTTCCGCCATCTCGTCAAATACCTTTGCGGAGGCGGGAAACTGCTCGCGCAAGCCTTCGGCAAATCCGCGGTAGATGCGGCTGTCCTCTTCCTCGTTGGTGATGGCGAGCGCCAGAACTTCCTGCTCGGTCAGGTCTGAAAATTGCTTCACGGACTGTCCTCTCGATCGCCGGTCTGCAGTTTATGCCATATAGTAGAGTCAATCCAAAACTTGGTCTGTGATTTAATACATTTCCTTGCCTTCACCGGAGAATATCGTTCAGGCGAATGGGATCAGAACAGCGAGCGCGCCTGCAGCGTCTCCGCCGCGCACTTGAGCCGGTGATTACCCGGGCGCTGCACTGCTACTGGCGGTTTTCGCGTGGTGCGACTCTTGGCGCCCGCGCAATGGTGATCGACGGCAGAGGGCGTGTCTTCCTCGTCAAGCACTCCTATGTGGATGGATGGCATCTGCCCGGCGGAGGCGTGGAGACGGGTGAAACGCTGGTTGAAGCCCTCGCACGCGAGCTGGCTGAGGAAGGCAATATCAGGCTCGGCTCGAGTCCCCAGCTCTTCGGCATATACCTCAACAAGAGAGTATCCCGGCGTGACCATGTGGCTCTCTATATCGTGCGCGACTTCCGGCAGGACGGCGATCCGACACCCAACCATGAGATTATCGCGCACGGTTTCTTCCATCCCGACGCCTTGCCCGACGGCGTCAGCCGCGGCACGCGTGCGCGTGTGGCCGAAGTTTTCCGCGGTGCGCCGGTGAGCGAGCTCTGGTGAGATGGCTGCGGCCGCTTATCAGGTGCCGAACCTCGCGCGATCGTGGGGTGCCGCGAAATCGAGCTGCGGTCCGACCGGAACAATACCAGTCGGGTTCACGTGCCGCTGGCTTACGTAATAATGCCGCTTGATCTGCTCGATGCTCACGGTTTCGGCGACGCCGGGCACCTGATAGAGGTCGCGCAGATAGTTCGACAGGTTCGGGTACTCGTAGATATGGCGCCAGTTGCATTTGAAATGCGAATAGTACACGGCATCGAACCGGATCAACGTGGAAAATAATCGCCAATCGGCCTCGGTGATCGTATTTCCGACCAGATAGCGATGTTGTGAGAGGACTTGCTCGAGCTCCTCAAGCGTATCAAACACGTTGCGGAAGGCCTGCTCGTACGCCGCCTGCGACGTGGCAAAGCCGGCGCGATAGACGCCATTGTTGATGTTTGGATAGATCAGATCATTCAACTTGTCGATCTGCGGGCGCAAGGGTTCGGGATAGTAGTCGGTCCTTATGTTCGTGAAGGCGTCGAACGCCGCGTTGAACATGCGAATGATCTCGGACGATTCGTTATTGACTATCGTCTTCCTTTTCTTGTCCCACAGCACCGGCACGCTCACGCGGCCTGTGTAGCGAGGCTGTGCGAGCAGATAGATTTCCGACAGTTTCGACTTGCCGTTGGCGGCATCGCCCGTTGAGCCCTCACTTACATTGAACGTCCAACCGTCCTTGAGCATGTCGGGCGAGACGATCGACATCGATATGACGTTCTCGAGCGCCTTCAGCTTCCGGAAGATGATGGTGCGGTGCGCCCAGGGGCAGGCAAGCGAAACATAAAGGTGATAGCGGCCGGGCTCGGCGGCAAAGCCGCCTTCGCCGGACGGCCCAGAACTTCCGTCGGGCGTCACCCAATTGCGAAATTGCGTAGCCGGCCTGATGAAATGGCCGTCCTTGGTGCGAGAAACATCGTCCTGCCAGACGCCATCGACAAGAAGTCCCATGCCGGTCTCCTTAACCTTCGCCGTCTTTCATTTAGGCTGTCGCCGGGCGTTGCGCCACGGGCAATGGACCAGAATCGGCCCAAATGCTAAGCGGCAGCGCCTGATAAGGATATCCGACGACCATGAGCGATCTGGCGCTGACGATCCTGCCGGAGACTGCCGCCGACGCACCCGCGATTGAGCGCCTGCACGAGCGCACGTTCGGGCCGGGCAGGTTTGCGCGCACTGCATTCCGCATTCGCGAGGGCAGGGGCCATGTTCTTGATCTGTCGTTCACGGCCCGCATCGGCACGCTGCTGGTCGGCTCTGTGCGCCTGACGCCGATCTGTATTGGCGAGACACAGGGCTTGCTGCTCGGCCCATTGACCGTCGAGCCGCCATTCCGTTCGCGCGGTGTCGGCACGGCGCTGGTCAGGCGCGCGATCGAGGAGGCAAAAGCCGGCGGTCACAGGCTGGTCGTGCTCGTTGGCGACGAGCCGATCTACGCCAAGGCCGGGTTCAGGCGGATTCCCAAAGGGCAGGTGAAGATGCCGGGACCGGTCGACCCTGCGCGCCTTCTGGTGGCGGAGCTCAAGGCCGGGGCTTTCGACGGCGTGTCGGGCATGATCCGGCCGGATTGGGATTCTGCCGCGAAATAGTCGGTTCCGTTCCAGCGATTGCAAAACGCGCTGAAACACGCGGTGGAGCGCCGCGTTCGCTTACGCGGAAATAACAGACTCTACCGTCCTTCTCTCGCCCAGGTCGCCGCCAGCGATCCGACGAGCAGCAGCAACCCTATGAGGCCGGCAAACACCGGAAGCACGCCGATCCCGCGCACGACGCTGACATCGCGCATCCTCAGACCGATCCAGTCGTCGCCTTTGAACGTCGTGCTGGTTCGCACGGCAACGACGCGCGGAACATTAAGGCCTGTGCCTTCCGCGACCCGTCGCGCGTCGCCGCCGGTGGCAGCGCTCAGCGCATGCAACACATCGGGCGTCGACGTCACTTCCGCAAACTCGCGTGGGTTCGCGGGACCGACATTGGCGAGAGCGGTGAGCTTGCCGTCTGTCGCCCGCCACAGCCCGAGTTCGTTTGCGGTGGTCGACGCACGCCAGAGGCCTGGCTCGACCGGCTGTAGATCGATTGTGCGGGTTGCACCGGTCGGCGAAGTCAACGTTACCTGGTTCACTGTATCCGCCATGGTCTGCCGCTGAACGGTGATGTCACGACCGCGCACGACGAGACGCAGCGCTTCTTCCTCGAGGTCAGGCTGTTTCATGAGCCAGTGTGACAGCCGCCGCAGCAGATCGAGATGCGGTCCGCCGCCCTCGTAACCGCGCGCCCACAGCCAAATGTGGTCGGACAACAACAAGGCCACGCGGCCCTGGCCTTCGCGTCCCAAGACCAGCAGCGGCTTGCCGTCCGGTCCCTGCATCACGCTGGTGCCGGTGCTGCGCCTGATGTCGACCAGCCGGAACCAGTGGCTCCAGTGCGGCGGGTTGCTCTCCGAGCCCTCGAGGTCGCGCGTCACGGGGTGACGTCGGCCTGCCTCAGTGAGCTGCGGCTGGAATCGACGTTCGGTGACCTCGCCGGTCGGTTCGGCCGGCAGTATGCCGTCAAGGGGAGTACGCCAGATACTCGTCGGGCTAGCGTAGTCGGGCCCCGCAGCGATCAGCACCGCGCCGCCGTCACGCACATATCTTGCGATGTTGTCGAAATAGATGAGCGGCAGCACTCCCTGCCTGGCGTAGCGGTCGAAGATGATCAGCTGGAATTCACCGATCTTCTGTTGGAACAGCTCGCGCGTCGGAAATGCGATCAGCGAAAGCTCGTTGATGGGCGTGCCGTCCTGTTTTTCCGGGGGGCGCAGAATGGTGAAATGGACGAGGTCGACGGAAGCATCCGACTTGAGAAGATTCCGCCAGGTGCGCTCACCGGCGTGCGGCTCTCCGGACACCAGCAATACGCGCAGCTTGTCGCGCACGCCGTCGATCGAAACGACCGCCCGGTTATTGACCGGCGTGAGCTCGCCGTCGAGCGGTGAGGCCTCGATCTCGACGATGTTCGGCCCCGCGTGCGGGATCGGCACATTGAATTTGATGTCGGTATGAACGGTCACCACGCGCTTGCTCAGCACCTCGCCATCGCGGCGCACGGTGACTTCGGCGGCGCCGATCTTGGCGCCCTGATCTTCGACACGGAAGCCGATCGTCTGTGATTGCCCGACGATTCCGAAACGCGGCGTCTGCGTGAGAACTACCCGCCGGTCGACCTCATCCTTGTGCCCGGTGATCAATGCATGAACGGGCGCCGAGAAACCAAGCGCGGATGCGTCCGCGGGAACGTCATGCACGCGGCCGTCCGTGATCAGGATGGCGCCGGCAACACGGTCCGGTGGAACATCGGCGAGGGTAGAGGACAAAGCCCCGAACAGCTTGGTGCCGTCGGTTTCGCCGTCTGCGGCGCCGGCTTCCGCCACACGCACCTCGATGCCGGGGATCCGCTTGAGCCGTTCGACGAGGGCGGAACGCACCGTCTCCGTCTGCCGTCCCCGGTCGCCGAAATCCTGGCTCGGGCTCTTGTCGACAATGATAGCGGCGACCGACGGGATGGGCTCGCGGTCTTCACGCGTGAGCGAAGGGTTGGCGAGGGCGAGCACCAACAGCGCGAGCGCGAGCGCCCGCAGCGGCGCCCCGCGGCTGCGCGCGAGCAGCAGAAGCACTGAGATCAGAGCGGCAGCGGCAAACGCTGCCCAGACAGCGTATGATGGTAGCAATGGAGCAAATGAGATACCGAGGTTCACGCCGCTCTCCTATTGCCCCAGCCGCTCGAGCAGTGCCGGGATGTGCACCTGGTCGGCCTTGTAGTTGCCGGTAAGAGCGTACATCACGATGTTGACGCCGGCCCGGAACGCCATTTCCCGCTGACGCGGCTCGCCCGGCACCAGCGGAAGCATCGGCTGTCCGTCAGGCCGCATCGCCCAGGCCCCCGCCAGATCGTTCGAGGTGATCAGGATCGAGGACACGCCGTCGCCGGCTCGGGCGGGACGGTTGGTTGCCTCTTCCTCGTCGGCCGGCAGCGCCTCGACCCAGAGCTGGCCGGTCGTAAACCGTCCCGGAAAGTCCCGCAGCAGGAAGAACGTCTTGGTGAGCACGTGATCGTGCGGCACCGGCTCAAGCTCGGGAATATCCAGCGACGACAGGATAGACCGCAACGCCACCATGCCCGGTCCGCGCATCTCGCCACCGCGGCCGGGTGGGGCGTCGATGGCATCGCGCGTATCGAACAATACCGTGCCGCCGCGCTTCATGTACGCGTCGATCTTCTCGAGTGCGGCCTGTGTCGGCTTCGGCGCGCCGGGAGCGATCGGCCAGTAGATCAGCGGAAAGAATGCGAGCTCGTCGCGGCCGAGGTCCAGCCCGATCGGATCGCCTGCCTCCAGTGCCGTGCGCTGCGCGAGGAACATTGTCAGCCCCTGCAGGCCGTTCTTGCTAATTTCGTCGACGTTGGCATCGCCCGTCATGACGTAGGCAAGGTGGGTCTGCAGCGCCGCCTTCACGGCGAAGTCCTGTTCCTGCGCCGACAGCGGCGGTGCCGGAGCCGGTTGCGCCCGCGCGGTGCCGTGCAGCAGGGCAAGGCCCACGGCCAACACCAGCGCAATCGCAGCCGTGGCGGCATGTCGGCGCGAGCGCGTGAACGACAGGCCGCCCGAGAGCCAGATGACCACAAGGGCGTCGATCACCAACAGTGCCAGCGCGGCGAGAAATATCGGTCCGCGCAGGTCAAGCGGCTCGCCCTGCCGGTAGGCGTCAAGCCGGGCGTTGAGCGGCGACAGGTCGAGCGGTGCCGGGCGGTCGGCCGGCGCGAGCGTGTTCACTGCAACCAGTCCCTCCGGCGGTCCGTAGAAACCGGGCGGATGGTCGAGGCTGCCGCGCTCGCTGTAGTTGCCCGGAATGGGACGTGCCGTCGGCGGCGGAGTCGTGAAAGCGCCGAAACCGTCGAGCACGCGCGTCGGCGGCACGACCTGCGCCGCGCGGCTGCCCGATGTGGTTTCACCCGGCGTGCCGCTGTCCTCGGCGGCTGCGCTCGAGCCGGCAAGCGTTACCAGCCGCCGCAGCATATCCACGAAAGCGCCCGAGAGGGGGAGGTCCGACCAGCGCGTATCAGCGGTCACGTGGAAAAGGACGATCAGTCCCTTGCCGCGGCGCTCTGCCGTGACAAGCGGCGTGCCGTCGGCAAGTGTCGCCCATGTACGGTCGGTAAGTTGCGAATCCGGCTCCGCTAGAACCTGCCGCGAGACCGTGACATCTGTGGGAACGGTCATGCCGTTGAACGGGCCATCGCGTGAAAAGGCGGCGAGCTGCTGCGGCTTGTCCCAACTCAGGCTGCCACCGAGTATGCGGCCACCGCGGCGCAGCTTCACCGGCACGAGCCTGTCGTCGGCGCCCGCCAGATGCGGCCCGGCAAAGCGCACGAGGACGCCGCCGTTGTCAATCCATTTGCCGAGCCGGTCGAGCGATTCATTCACGTTGCCCACGTCGGCGAGGATCAGCATCGGCAGCTGCCGCTCGAGGAAACGGTTGATGGCTTCCGCCGGAGCGACGCCCTCCGCCAGCCGCACGTCGGCAAACGGGTTAAGCGCACGCGAAAGATAATAGGTCGCGCCAATCAACGGTTGCGAGCGATCGGCGGCCGAGCCGGACACGATACCGACGGTGCGCCGCCGCCAGCGCTTGTCGAGAAGCTGGACGGCGCCGGCAGACCGTTCGCCGACAATCTCCAGGCGTGCGACGTCGTTGCGAATCTCCACCGGCAAGTCGAGAGCCGCGTCGGTTTCCCGGTCGCCTGAGCCGAAGCTGAATGCAGCTTCGCCGAGCGGCAGGCCCTTCAAGTCAATGGCGCTCACCATGCCGTTGTCGCCCGCGCCGGTCTGCGCGCGCAGGACCTTCACGGTGAGCGCCCCCGCGGCATTGTCGGCGGCCGCGAGCGCATGCGCGATCGGCAGACCACCCTCGATAACGGTAAGCGGGTGATTTCCCAGCACCCGCTTCAGGCCGTCGACGAATGTGGTGCCCTGGCCAAGGTCGGTGCCATCCGAAAGCCAGACGACCTCGACATTCGGCGCAGCGGCAAGGAAGCGCTCGATCAGCGGCAGTGCCTCGCTGCGGTCGACGCCGAACGGCTTCGGCCTGATCTGCTTGGCCTGGACGCGAGCAGCACTCGCTAGCCGCAGGGAAATGTCACGGTCGGTCTCCGAAAGCGGCAGCAGCGCGACACCGCGATTGTCGGCTTCCGCGCGCGCTATGATCTCATCCGCGGTGCGCAACCGCGCCTCCCAGGAGGCCGCTGCAGGCCAGCCGTCGTCGAGCATGATCAGCAGCGGCGCGGCACGGTCGGTCGTCGCAAGCGGTGGGTTCCACAACGGGCCTGCGGCCGCAACGATGATGAGGGCGGCGAGGGTCAGACGCAGCAAAGTGAGCCACCACGGCGTGCGTGCGGGCGTCTCTTCCTTGGGGGCGATCTCGAACAGCAGCCGTGTCGGCGGGAAATCGACACGGCGCGGCCGCGGTGGGACGAGGCGGAGCAACCACCACAGCACGGGCAGGCTGAGCAGGCCAAGCAGGACCAGCGGTTGCGCAAACCCGAGCGGCAGCGATCCGATCATGCGGCGCTCGCTGAGCCCGCCGTGATATGCCGGCTGTTGACCACGAGCGGGTGCCTGTTGTCGCCCATGCGCGAGTGCAGCGTGAGCAGGAGTTCGCTTGCCGGACGATCGGTGCGATGGATCGCAAAGCTCCAGCCGCGCAGGTCTGACTCGGCGCGGATGGCAGCACGATGACGCGCGACGATGTCTTGATAGTCGTTGCGCCAGGCCTCTGCACGGCCGGCGGTAACGCTGCCTGCGCCTTCCGGCTCGATGAATTCAACCCGTCCGGAATAGGGAAAACTTTCCTCCGCGGGATCAACGATCTGGATTACGTGGCCATGGGCGCCGGTGGCAGACAGCTGGGTGACAGTGCCGCGCACGTCACCGATCGGGACCCACAGATCCGACAGCATCACGATCTCGGATAACGGCGACGGTGCGAACGAAGGTGGCAGGCTGGAGCGTTCCGCAGGGTCATGCATGATCGCTTCGGCCATCTTTTCGATGACGTTACGGCTTGCGGTCGGCCGAGTGAGTCCGGGAATCCCGACGCGCTCCCCTCCCTGGACAAGCACTTCCGCAAGTGCGAAGGCCACGACCAGCGCGCGCTCCAGCTTGCTGTCGCTGGCGAGAGGCGAGAAAAAAGTCATCGACGGCGATCGATCTGGCCAGATCCATACCGTATGGGACGCTTCCCATTCCCGCTCGCGAACGTAGAGGTGATCGTCGCGCGCGGAGCGGCGCCAGTCGACGTTTTGCGCCGGTTCGCCCGACACAAAACGGCGATACTGCCAGAAATTTTCACCAGGTCCCGCCCGTCGTCGTCCGTGCAGGCCGTGAATGACGGTCGATGCAACCCGGCGTGCTTCGAGAATAAGCCGGGGCATCGCATCGGCCAGTTTGCGTGCGCCGACCGTCGCCTGCGCGATCGTTCGAGTCTCGATGTCGCTTGGCCTCTGCTCCGCCATTGCAACTATCCGATGCGGGTCTTCAGCCGACGGATCACGTTCGGGATGGTTTCGCCTTCGGCGCGCGCGGCGAACGTCAAAGCCATGCGATGTTTGAGTACAGGCTCGGCGAGCTCGAGCACGTCGTCGACCGATGGAGCGAAGCGTCCGTCAAGAAGGGCTCGTGCGCGCACCGCGAGCATCAACGCCTGACTCGCGCGAGGGCCCGGACCCCACGATATCAGTTTGCCGATCTCGCCAGCCTCAGGGCCGGGACGCGCCGAACGAACGAGGGCTAGAATGGCCTCGACAACAGATTCGCCAACCGGCAGACGGCGGACCAGCCGCTGCGCCGACAGCAGATCCTCCGCAGTCATCGCCGCTTTGGCGCGGGTCTCTTCCGCCCCGGTCGTGTCGAACAGGATTTTACGCTCGGCGTCCTGGTCTGGGTAATCGACGTCGATTTCCATCAGGAAGCGGTCGAGTTGAGCTTCCGGCAAGGGGTAGGTGCCTTCCTGCTCGAGCGGATTCTGTGTGGCGAGGACATGGAATGGTTTCGGCAGGTCATGCCTGACACCGGCAACGGTCACGTGCTGTTCCTGCATTGCCTGCAACAGCGCTGATTGGGTGCGGGGAGAAGCGCGGTTGATCTCGTCCGCCATCAGCAGTTGAGCAAAGACCGGTCCGGCAATGAAGCGAAAGCTTCGCTTTCCCCCGGGGCTTTCCTCAAGCACTTCCGTGCCGAGGATGTCGGACGGCATCAGGTCGGGTGTGAACTGGATGCGGCGCGCGTCGAGGCCGAGAGCCGTGCCCATGGTGTCGACCAATTTCGTCTTTGCCAACCCGGGCACGCCCACGAGCAGTGCGTGACCGCCGGACAGGACCGTGACAAGCGCACGTTCGACGACGGCATCCTGGCCAAAAATGACCGCGCCGATCGCCGTTTTCGCCGCGCGCACGTGGTCGGCGGTGGACTCGGCCGCCCGCACGATCATGTCTTCCAGTTTCTCCAGACTTTCGCCGCCGGCTTTCGCCATGGTCCCGATCCTTTCGTCGCCCGGTCAGTGCTTCCCATGCAATGAACGCACCAAGGGCGATTTTTGCTGCGCTATTTCGGGCCGAATCTGCCTCAATATCCGGCCAAGCTTACGCTATCTTCCGCCGCGGAGCCGGTTGAATCACGAAGATGCGAACAGGCCCAACGCGGCCTAATTATCGAAGGAAAACAATGGCGAAGGCAGGGCAGGGTGGGCTTGAAACGATCGCGGCAGGGCTGCCCCGCGAAAACAGGGGCCCTCCGCCGGTCGAGCGCTGGAATCCGCCCTATTGCGGCGATATCGATATGCGGATCGCCGCTGACGGCACCTGGTTCTACCAAAAGACGCCCATCGGCCGGCCGGCATTGGTCAAATTGTTCGCATCCGTCCTCAAGCGCGAAGGCGACAAGTACTTTCTGGTCACACCAGTCGAGAAAGTCGGAATTGTCGTCGACGACGCGCCGTTTGTTGCCGTCGAGATGAACGCGACGGCCGGTGCCGCCGGACGGGTGCTGCAGTTTCGCACCAATGTCGATGATTGGGTGACGGCCGGTCGTGACAATCCTCTGCGTTTTGAACTACAGCGGGAAACGGGTGGCCTGAAGCCATACCTGCACGTACGGCGCGACCTTTGGGCGAAGGTCACGCGTGCGCTGTTCTATGACCTCGTTGCGCTCGGTGAAGAACGCGATATCGATGGCAAAGCGATGTTCGGCGTTGCTTCGCAAGGCGAGTTCTTTGTCATGGCGGAAGCGAGCGCGCTGAGGGAGTTTGCCTGATGGAGCGCCCGCTGGTGACGCTATCTGCGGCGGATTTTTTCGCGCGCGCACGCGAGCGCCTGACGCTGGATGTGCCTCGGGGCCTCACTGACCCCAGCGTGACTCCGGCGCGCGGCGATCACGACGCGGATCCGGTGATGCGCAAGATTGCCGAGGTGCGGCCTATTCGTCCGGCCGCCGTACTGGTGCCCGTCGTGGATCATCCTGAGCCGACCGTGCTGCTCACGCAGCGCGCACAGCATCTGCCGGATCATGCCGGACAGGTTTCCTTTCCGGGAGGCAAGATCGAAGATGGCGATGCCGATCCGCGTGCATCTGCGCTCCGCGAAGCGGAGGAGGAAATCGGCCTCGATCGCCGCTACGTCGAACCGCTCGGCTACCTCGATCTATATATGACAACCCTCGGCTACCGAATCGTGCCAGTAATAGCGCTGGTAAAGCCGGGTTTTTCACTGAGGCTCAATACCGGCGAAGTCGACGCGACGTTCGAGGTGCCGCTCGACTTTCTCATGGATCAGAGCAACGTGCAGCGTCATTCGCGCGATTGGCAGGGGATGACGCGCCACTACTACGCGATCACGTTTGGCGATCGCTACATTTGGGGCGTGACGGCTGGTATCCTGAGGAATCTCTACGATCGGATATACCGATGATCCGGCCCGTCCTCACGGAAGTGCTTCTGTTTATCACGCCTTTCGTGCTCTACGCGGTTTTCCTGTGGGCGACGAAAGCCGGTGTGCTGGATCTCAAATCCTGGCCGTTGGTGCGGGTCCTGACACTCGCCATCGCGGCAATGCTGCTTGTGCTTGGCAGTTTCGTCTACTTTGCGCATTTTTCCGGTGCACCACCCGGATCGACTTATGTGCCGGCTCACATGGAAAACGGAAAATTCGTGCCTGGGACGACCAAGTAATGCCACCACAGCCTGGCCGCACGAATCGGAAATTGACTGACGCCGCTTGGCTGACATCGGGAATGTTGCCGCAGCTGCTGAACGTGCTTGATCGCGACGGGGAGGAGGCGCGCGTGGTCGGCGGCGCGGTCCGCAACGCGTTGCTGGGCGCGCCGGTCCTGGAGGTCGACGTCGCCACCACAGCCGTTCCCGACGAGGTCGTCAAACGCTTCAGCGCCGCAGGATTCAAGACCATCCCGACCGGGATAGAGCATGGGACGGTCACGGTTGTCATCGACAAGCATCCTTTCGAGGTGACGACACTGCGCAAAGACGTCGAGACCTACGGACGCCATGCGAAGGTTGAATTCGGCCGCGACTGGCAGGCGGACGCCGAGCGGCGTGACTTCACCATCAATGCCATGTCGGCAACCCGTGACGGCACGATCTACGACTATACCGGAGGGCTCGAAGATCTCGCCCATCGTCGCGTGCGCTTCATTGGCGACCCGGCCAAGCGCATCGAAGAGGACTATCTGCGTATCCTGCGGTTCTTCCGGTTTCACGCGGCCTACGGCGTCGGTCATCCCGACCCAGCCGGTCTTGCCGCCTGCATCGCGGCGCGCGAGGGGCTCGATCAGCTTTCGCGCGAGCGCGTGCGAATGGAGCTTCTGAAATTGCTGTTGGCGCCGCACGCAACCCCGACGCTTGCGGTCATGTCACAGGCGGGGCTGCTGCTTCTCGTGCTCGGCGGCGTTCCTTATCTCGCCGGCTTCGAAAACATGGTCAAGGTCGAGGCTGCGATTGGGGCAACGCCGGACCCGGTACGGCGACTGGCAGCGCTTGCGGTCGTTACGGCGGAGGACGCCGAGCGGCTCTGGCGAAAGCTGCGGCTGACCAACAACGAACACGAACGGCTGGCCTCCATGGCCGAAGGCTGGCGACGTATCTCGCCGACCCTCGGCGAAAGGGCCGCGCGGGCACTCTTGTACAAGCTCAGTCCGCAGCAATTCACCGATCACGCCTTGCTCGGCTGGGCCCGCTCGGAGGCGACATCCAACGATCCCGCCTGGCGCACGCTGGCGACGCTGCCGCAACACTGGACCGCGCCGGAATTTCCCCTGAAAGCGGCGGATTTTATGAAGCGCGGCATTGCGCAAGGTCCTGCGCTCGGCGCGGCGCTTGCTGCGGCGGAGCGGGCCTGGATCGAGGCGGGATTTCCGCAGGAGCGGCCTGCGCTGGACAGGATTGCCGATACGACGGCAAAAAACGCAGCCGATCCATGAATGTTTTTGCCGGCTTTGCCGACGCCTCCATCTGGCAACTGATCCCGGTCGCGCTTGTGGCGTTGTTTGCCGCGATCATCGGCGGCATATCAGGTTACGGCACCGGTGCGCTCATGCCGCTGGTGCTTGTGCCGCTGGTTGGCGCCGAGCCGGTTGTGCCGATCATCGCCATCTCGGCGATGTTCACAAATTCCAGCCGCGTTTTTGCGTTTCTGAAATATGCCGACTGGCGCCGCGCCGCGATCGTGCTTGCGGCATCGGTGCCGACATGCGTGCTCGGCGCGTGGGGCTATACGCGCCTTTCAAGTTCCGGCGCGGCGCTGGTGATCGGCGGCATGCTGATCGCGAGCGTCCCGCTGCGGCGTCTGCTGCGCCATCGCGGGTTCAAGGTTCGCGACGGAGGACTCGCGCTTGGATCACTCGGCTATGGTGTGGTGGTCGGTGGCACCGCCGGCTCGGGCGTCATCCTGCTGTCCCTGCTGATGGCGGCCGGCGTCGAAGGCGCGGGCGTTATCGCGACGGATGCGGCCATATCGATCGTCGTCGGAATCGTGAAGATTTCGGTGTTCGGGATTACGGGTGTGATCACCGCGCAGGTGATCGCCTTTGCGCTCCTGATAGGACTTGTTGCCCTTCCGGGCGCGTTTCTCGCGAAGATGTTCGTCGAACGGATGCCGGTCCACGTGCACACGGCGATCCTCGATGTGGTCGTGTTGCTGGGCGGCGTTTTCCTGGTCTACGGCGCGTTGCGCTGATCGACGTCTCGATGACGATCATGGCCACTTCACCACCGGCGGCATGGAAGACAGAATCGATTCCACATTGCCGCCGGTGCGCAGTCCGAAAATCGTACCGCGGTCGTAAAGCAGGTTGAATTCGACGTAGCGCCCGCGCCGTATCAGCTGCTCCTCTCGCTCGGCATCCGTCCAGGGCTGCGTAAAATTCCTGCGGACGATATTCGGGTAGACGCGCAAGTAAGCGCGGCCGACATCCTGCGTGAAGGCGAAGGTCTCATCCCAATCCGTTTCCAGATAATCATAAAATATGCCGCCGACACCGCGCGGCTCGTTGCGGTGCTTCAGAAAGAAATATTCGTCGCACCATTTTCTGAATTTATCGTAGGGCGCGATTTCGGCGTGGGCGTCGCATGCGGTCTTCATCGCGGCATGGAAGGTAATGCTGTCGGGGTCATTCTGGGCGCGGCGCCTGTCGAGCACGGGCGTGAGATCGGCGCCGCCGCCGAACCAGGATTTGGTGGTCACAACGAAACGCGTATTCATGTGTACTGCCGGCACATTCGGGTTGTGGGGATGCGCAATCAACGAGATCCCGGAGGCCCAGAAGCGCGGGTTGTTCTCGGCGCCGGGGATCTCCTTGCGGAACTCCGGTGCAAACTCGCCGTACACGGTTGAGCAATGGACGCCGACCTTTTCAAAGACGCGGCCGTGCATCATTGCCATCATGCCGCCTCCGCCCGGACCGCCGCCATGGTCGGTCCGCTGCCACGGCGTACGGACGAAGCGGCCGGCGCGCCGGTCGCCGAAGGGGCTTTCTGGCGGCAAGGCATCCTCCAGCGCCTCGAGTGCGCTGCAGATATCGTCGCGAAGCGCCTCGAACCAGCTGCGGGCCCTGGTTTTCCGTGACTCGAGTAAAGCCTGATCCATTTTTCGGTTAACCCATCAGGGCGATTGTATCACCGCACACATCCCTGTTGCTGCCGCAATGCCTCGCCGACGACCATGGCGGCGGCCACCGCGATGTTCAGAGAGCGCATTCCGGGCCGCATCGGAACACGCAGGCGGACATTCGCCGCTTCATGAACCGCCTTCGGAACACCCGCGCTCTCGCGCCCGAACAGAAGCACCTGATCGGCGGTATAGGCGTGGTCGAGGTAGGAACGCTCTGCTGCCGTCGTCAGCAGCACCAACTGAAGCCGGTTACGGGCCCGCCAATCCTGGAAGGCCGGGAAAGACCCGTGGCGGGTGATGCTGACATTGTCCATGTAGTCCATGCCGGCCCGGCGGAAGGCGCGGTCGGTGACCGGGAATCCGCTGGGCTCGATGATATGCGCCTCGACGCCCAGGCAGGCGCACAACCGGAGAATCGTGCCGGTGTTCTGGGGGATATCCGGCTCATAAAGGGCGATCCGCATGGTGGGCCCGACGTTGTTCGTCTGCAGGCGCGAAGCCGCTGTAGACAAATGATTTATGCGACTAATCCTCGCGGGCGCGATAGCGGGCTTGCGCTCTCACGGCAAGGGTGCCAATAGAACCCCCACCGACGCGTTGCCCTGCCTTTTCCAGGGCTGCCGCAACCGGTCCGCCCCGCCGCCTTCGGACTTCGGTCCCGGGCTCCAGCCTCGGGCGGATGAACAAGCCACCGGAGGAGAGGGCTCAAGACGTGACAACCGTGTCTTCGGCGGAGCACACGCGCCGCGACTTCCTTTATATTGCCACCGGGGCCGTGGGCGCCGTAGGGGCCGCGGCGGCGCTGGTGCCGCTGATCGCGCAGATGAACCCGGACGCCTCGACCATAGCGGCTGGCGCGCCGATTGAAGTCGACCTCGCGCCCATCGCGGACGGGCAGATCATCAAGGTGTTCTGGCGCTCGAAGCCGATCTACATCTTCCACCGCACCAAGAAGGAAATTGACGAGGCGCAGAAGGTGAATGTCGCCACCCTGCCGGACCCCGAGCCGGATTCGGCGCGCGTGAAGCAGGGTCACGATCAGTGGCTCGTGATCATCGGCATTTGCACGCATTTGGGTTGCATCCCGCTTGCGCATCAGGGTGAATATGACGGCTGGTTCTGCCCGTGCCACGGGTCGGTCTACGACACCTCGGGGCGAATCCGGAAAGGGCCGGCACCGAGAAACCTGGCAGTCCCGCCCTACAAGTTTGTTTCCGACACCAAGATCCAGATCGGCTGAGCGAAAGCGCATTCAAGGTTCAATCATGAGCGGACACTCGACCTACCAACCGCAGAACAAATTTCTGCAATGGCTCGAGAAGCGGCTGCCCATCGGCGGCCTGATTCATTCTTCATTCGTTGCCTATCCGACACCGCGCAACCTCAACTACCTGTGGACGTTCGGCGGCATTCTCGCGTTCATGCTCGGTGTGCAGATCATCACCGGCATCGTACTGGCGATGCATTACACGCCGCATGTCGATTTAGCCTTCAGGTCGGTCGAGGGAATCATGCGCGACGTCAACTATGGTTGGCTGCTGCGCTATCTGCACGCGAACGGTGCCTCGATGTTCTTCCTTGCCGTCTACATTCACATGTTTCGCGGCATTTATTACGGGTCGTACAAGGAACCGCGTGAAGTGCTCTGGATCTTGGGCGTCATCATCTACCTGCTCATGATGGCGACAGGCTTCATGGGTTACGTGCTGGTGTGGGGCCAGATGAGCTTCTGGGCCGCGACCGTCATCACCAACCTGTTCTCGGCGATTCCCGGCGTCGGCGATGCGATCGTCACTTGGCTGTGGGGCGGCTACGCAGTCGGCAATCCCACGCTGAACCGTTTCTATTCGCTGCACTATCTGTTGCCGTTCGCGATCGCCGGCGTAGTGGTGCTTCACATCTGGGCGCTGCACGTCGTCGGTCAGAACAATCCGACCGGTATCGAGCCGAAATCGGACAAGGATACGGTGGCATTCACGCCTTATGCGACGGTCAAGGACGGCTTTTTCATGGCCGTGTTCTGCATCGTCTACGCATGGTTCGTGTTCTATATCCCGAATTTCCTCGGCCACGCCGACAACTACATTCCAGCCAATCCGGCGGTGACTCCGGCGGAAATCGTGCCCGAGTGGTATTACCTGCCGTTCTACGCGATCCTTCGATCGATTCCCGACAAGCTGATGGGCGTCATCGCGTTGTTCGCCTCGATCATCGTGCTGGCATTTCTCCCCTGGCTTGACACCTCGCGCGTGCGCTCGGCCCGCTATCGCCCGCTGTTCAAGCAGTTTTTCTGGCTGTGGGTGATTGCCTGCATCGGTCTGGGGTGGCTCGGCTCGAAGCAACCGGAGGGCATCTACGTCATCCTGTCGCGAATTTTCACGGTCTACTATTTCGCCTTCTTCCTGATCGTCATGCCGCTCCTCGGCATTTTCGAAAAGACCAAGCCGGTGCCGAATTCGATTTCGGATTCGGTCCTTGGCGCAAAGGCGTGAGCGGGGGCGGGACAATGACGATCATGAAATATTCCGTTTTCGCTCTGGGCATTGCCAGCGCAGTCGCGCTGGCGTCACTTCCTGCATCGGCGGAGGAGCAGGTGCCGCCTCCGAGACTCAAATGGTCATTTTCGGGACCGTTCGGAAAATACGATCAGGGACAGCTGCAGCGTGGCTTCAGGGTCTACAGGGAGGTCTGCGCGGTCTGCCATTCCATGTCGATGGTCGCGTTCCGCAACCTTGCGGAGCCGGGAGGGCCGGGGTTCAGCGAAGCCCAGGCGGCTGCCGTGGCGGCCGAGGCCAAGATCCAGGATCTCGACGATAAAGGCCAACCGACCGAGCGGCCGGGCCGGCTTGCTGACTATTTCCCGTCACCGTTCCCGAACGAACTCGCGGCCAAGGCGGTCCATGGCGTCGCTCCGCCCGATATGTCCACTCTGGCAAAAGCGCGTACCTACCAGCGCGGGTTCCCGTGGTTCGTGTTCGACATGTTCACGCAATACCAGGAGCAAGGGCCCGACTACATCGCCGCGCTGCTCAAGGGCTATGAGGAAACGCCGAAAGGCTTCCAGCTGCCGCCGAACGGGCACTACAACAAATATTTTCCCGGCCACAACATCGCGATGCCGAAGCCGCTGCAGGATGGTCAGGTGACCTACGACGATGGCTCGCCGCAGACCGTAGACCAGTATTCGAAGGACGTCGCAGCATTCCTGATGTGGGTTGCCGAGCCGCACCTCGTACAGCGCAAGCGCCTGGGTTTCCAGGTGATGATCTTCCTGATCGTACTTGCGGGCCTGATGTACTTTACCAAGAAGAAGGTCTGGCACGACGCCAAGTGACAGAGTGCGCTGACGCGCAGCCAGACCCGGGATCGTATCCGAAGCGTCTGCTGGAATCAGTTTCTGCAGAATGGAAAGCGCTCGATTCCGCGCAGGCCGTTGAGCACCTCGCACTTGCTCTCGGGCCCTGCGCGCAACAGAAGCGCATGCTTTACCGGCTCGGCCTGACTGAAAACGATATGCAAAGCGATCAAGGCGACGCCGACCGGATAGGTCCATCGATGGTTTTGCAGGTCCGTCAGGCGCGCAAGCAAAAACGCTCCTGCGATGATGATAAGCGGGTCGGTGTAGTTGAAGTAATCCTGCTTCAGCGCGCGTGCAGCCTGGAGCGTATCAATGGCGAATACGGCTCCGATCAGGAGCGAGGCCTGTAGCGCCACTTTGTATTCTCTGCGGCAGAATGCGATCACGATGCCCGCAATGATGACCCACTCGAGAAAAATTTCAGGACGCGGGGAAGTCTGAAGAAAAAAGCTGTGGTGCGTAAGCATGCCTTTGAGGCTGTCGAATACGACCGCAAACGGAAATCCGCAGCCGGCAGGGCCGCATCGTGATTCGGCAGGCGCGACGAAATAATACAGCGCGTCGAGTGGATTGATGACTTTCGCCACCGAGGATGCCGCCCGATAAAGGTAGAGCGGCAGAAGGCCAAGCGAGACACCCGCGATAGTCGAGAAAGCGGCAGCGAGGCTTTCGGCAAGCGGTACGCGCCACAGCAGGGCAAAGGCCAGCATTCCCGTTGCAATCCAGGCGGCCAGCATTGCCTGGAAAATGCCGGGGTCGAAAACGCGGCGCATTGTAAGCACGGTCTGATCGGCGAAAACACCCTGTCGTATAAGAGGTTCGACCGCGATCGCGGCCAACAGGGCAAGCACGGCAAGTGCCGCGACCGCCCAGCCGGCGCGGCGCCCGGTCCAGTAGCCAGTTCGCTGCGACCGTTCGCCAAACGGGAGCGCCAGAACCGGCAGGGCCGCAATCAGGAATATCGCCTGGACCTTGTTGTCCATCGCCAGGGTTGCGAAAAATGCGGCGATGCCCACCAGTATCGGGCGAATCGCCAGATGTGGTGAACGTGCGGCCACGAGTAAAATGAGCAAAGCTGTGGCCGAAAGCGATCCGGAGAGAAGCTCAGGCTTGACCGATCGGACCGACATTGCAATCCCGCCTGAATAGGCGATCGCAAACGTTCCCAGCAACGCTATGCGCCAGTTCTGTACGAGCGCGCGGAGCAGATATCCAAACACGGCCACGTAGGCCAGGACGATGAACAGGCAGAGCAGCCGCGCGATCTGCACGGCACTGGTCCAACTTCGGGCAAATGCGGCCGTGTCGCTGGCCAACGGCATTGTCGAGAGAGAATAAGTGTCCAGCAGGCCGAGCCTATGCAGTGCGCTGTAGGTTGCGCTGAGCAAGGCGACGATGAGATGGGCCGGATGGAAGTCGATCTGCCGGGGCAGCCCATCATTTTGCAGAAAGGCATCGAAAATGAGAAGAATGTCCTGGTCGGCAACGCGCCAATAGGGGTTGAAAAATCCGAATAGAAAAAACGAGACGACCAGTCCGGCCAGAATCACAAGGAGACCTTGCGTCCAACCCAACAGGGTAAGCCGGTCCAGTGTCATTTGGATGCCGACAATCGATTAATGCCTTCACCCATATCCGCTGCTACTGTTTGTTGATGGATTGCAATGTCCTTTCCCGATGAAGATACACGGCAGAAAATCAAGCGACTAGCTCACAATGGTTTCAGGTGACGGGTTCTCAGCATGACCAAAGCTGTGCTCGGTATCATCGGTGGGTCCGGAATCTATGATTTGCCCGGGCTTGCCAACGTGCGAGAGGAACGCATCAGGAGTCCCTGGGGCGAGCCGTCGGGCGCATTGCGCATTGGCGAAATCGACGGGCTGCCGGTCGTTTTCCTGTCGCGGCATGATACGGGCCATCGTCTGTCCCCATCCGACATCAATTACCGTGCCAACATCGACGTCCTCAAGCGGGCCGGCGTGACCGATCTCGTCTCGTTGTCGGCCTGCGGCTCGTTCCGCGAAGACATGCCGCCGGGAACTTTCGTTCTGGTCGATCAGTTCGTCGATCGTACACACCGGCGCCAGAGCTCTTTTTTCGGCAAGGGACTGGTCGCGCATGTGTCGATGGCGCATCCCGTGTCGCCCAACCTCCGCGCGCACTTGCGCGACGCCGCATCGGCGGAGGGTATCAGGCCGCATTGGGGCGGCACCTACGTCTGCATCGAAGGACCGCAGTTTTCGACGCTCGCCGAAAGCCTGACCTACAAGAATCTGGGATACTCGGTGATCGGCATGACCAACATGCCGGAGGCAAAACTCGCGCGCGAGGCGGAGATCTGTTACGCGACAGTGGCGATGGTTACGGATTTCGATTGCTGGCACCCGGACCACGATGCGGTCACCGTTCAGGACATCGTCAAGGTGCTGCTGTCGAATGCCGAAAAAGCGAAGCGTCTGGTCGCGCGGCTTGCGCGCGATTTTCCGCGCGAACATGAACCCTGCCCGGTCGGCTCGGATCGCGCCCTCGACACCGCCCTGATCACGGCGCCGGAGGCGCGCGATCCAGAGTTGATCAAGAAGCTCGACGCGATTGCCGGCAGAATTCTCAATCCACGATGATGACTTGCGCTATTGTGCAGCCCAATATTGTTGGCCAGACTGCAGCAACAAGAATAAGGGAACCGAGGCGGTAATGCACATCGTCGATCTGCAACGACAATCCAAAGAGGAATGGCGGGCGGGCGTCGTCACAAGAATGAAAGTTTCAGCTGCGAACGATGCAACACAGCTGTGCCTATTCGAGCAATGGTGCGACCCGGGACACGGGGCGCCAACGCACCTGCATGCAGTAGAGGAAGTGCTCTGCGTGCGTGAGGGTACGGCTGATGTGTGGATTGGTGACGATCACGTCACGCTGGGAAGCGGGCAATTGGTGATTGTACCGGCAGGTCGAAAGCACGGTTTTTCGAATGCCGGGAAGACTGTCTTGCATATCGAATCTACACTCGCGGCACCGGTTTTTGAGGCCGCTTACGATGACAAACGGGAGACACCACGGCGCTGGTTACCGGGTAGAGAGGTCAAACGATGACTTCCGACGCCTTCCAGCGTGACCTGCGCGCGGCGGTCCGGTCGATTTCCGACTATCCCAAGCCCGGAATCATGTTCCGCGACATCACTACCCTCCTTGGCGACGCACGCGCTTTCCGTCGTGCGGTGGATGAACTGGTGCAGCCCTGGGCGGGGATGAAGATCGACAAGGTCGCCGGCATAGAGGCGCGCGGCTTTATTCTGGGCGGTGCGGTTGCGCATCAGGTTTCGGCCGGCTTCATTCCGATCCGCAAGAAAGGAAAGCTTCCGTACAAGCGAGTGAGTATCGGCTATTCGCTTGAATACGGCATCGACGAAATGGAAATGCACGAGGATGCGGTGGTGAAGGGCGAGCGGGTAATCCTGGTCGACGATTTGATCGCCACCGGCGGTACGGCAGAAGGGGCGGTCAAACTGCTGCGTCAGTTGGGTGCCGATGTGGTGGCCGCATGTTTCGTCATAGATCTTCCCGACCTTGGCGGTGCTGACAAACTGCGCAAGCTCAACGTGCCGGTGCGCACGCTCATTTCGTTCGAGGGACACTAGCCGCGGCGCGGTCCCCACGGCCCGCTGGCGCCGTCACCAAGATCAATCGGCGGCTCGCCCGGCAGGAACGTCTTGCCTTCGCGGTCGTTTTCTTCGCCTTGTTCGCTGCGGCCCCACGGGCCGTCCGGCTGCGGCGGGGAAAGACGGCCCGGCTCGACGTAGTCGACGGCGAGAGGACCGGGATCGTGTCCGCCGGCGTACTTGACCAAGGCTTCTACACGCGCATCAACCGAGGGATGCGTGGCAAACAGGTCGGCAAAGCCTTCGCGCGGGTTGTCGACGCACATTTCCATGACGGCGGAATTGGCGGCATGCAGTTCGCCTCGTCCTTCGATCTTGCGCAGGGCGGAGATCATCGCATCCGGATTTTTCGTGAGCTCGACGGAGCCTGCGTCGGCAAGAAATTCACGTCGCCGCGACAAAGCAAAACGGATAACGATCGACAGCACCCAGGCGACGACGATCAGCGCCAGGCCGATGATGATGGCCAATCCGGCGCCTCCCTTGCGATCACCATTGCCGCCGCGTCTTCCGCCATAGAACGCATTCTGGAAGAAAAGGCGGAAAATCATCTCGCCAAAGAACGAGATCACGCCGGCGATCACTACGGCAATGACGAGCATGCGCACGTCGCCATTGCGGATATGCGTGAGCTCGTGGCCGAGCACCGCCTCCATTTCCTCAGCGTTGAGAGCGCGCATCAGGCCGCGCGTCACCGTGATCGAATATTGTTTTTGCGTCAGGCCGGTTGCAAAGGCGTTGAGCGCGTCATCTTCGGCAATACGCAATGTGGGCATCGGGATGCCGCGCGAAATGCAGAGATTTTCCAGCAGATTGTAAAGCTCCGGCTCTTCCTGTCGTGATACCTCGCGCGCGCCGGTTACCGCGTCGATCATTGACTGATGGAATTTGTAGGCGATTGCGACCCAGACGATGGTGCCGATGGTGGCGAATGGCGCCGCCTTGGTGAAGTCGTAGATGGCGGACTGCACGAGATAGTCGAAGGGTGCATTGGTGGTAAGACCCTCGGCAACAAGGGCGCCGGCGAAGACAAGCAGATAGACAAGAAAGAAGAGCCCGACCAGCAGCGCGATCGAACGCCGCTTGTTCGATTGGATGTGGCTATAAAGTCCGTAGGCGGCCATGGCCTTACCCGGCACTCTCCTTCGTCATGTCTGGCCTTGTGCCAGGCATCCACGTCTTCCTTCATTTCAAGACGTGGATGGCCGGGACAAGCCCGGCCATGATGGGATGCAGTCCGATTAGAACTTCACAGCCGGCGCTTGGTCGAGCTGCGCCCGTGCGTCGCCGAGATCGAAGAACGTGCGCTGCGTGAATCCGAACACGCCGGCAAAGAGCGACGCCGGGAACTGCTGGATGCCGGTGTTGTATTCCTGTACGGCGTTATTGAAGAAGCGCCGAGAGGCAGCGAGCTTGTTCTCGATATCCGAGAGCTCGCTTTGTAGCTGCTGAAAGTTCGTGTTGGCCTTCAGGTCTGGATAGTTCTCCGAAAGCGCAAACAACTGGCGCAGTGCGCCGCTGAGCATATTTTCCGCTGCCACCTTCTGCTCGACTCCGGGAGCAGCAATCGCGGCATTCCTTGCTTTGACGACCGCCTCGAGCGTGCCGCGCTCATGTGCCGCGTAACCTTTCACTGTTTCGACCAGATTCGGAACGAGATCATGACGTTGCTTGAGCTGCACGTCGATATCGGCAAAGGCCTGGTTGGTCCTTTGCCGCATCGCAACGAGGCTGTTGTAGATGCTGATCGCCCAGACAACGATGACGGCGATCACGCCGAGCACGACCCAGCTTGTGGTGGACATGAAGCGGCTCCGGATTGAAGGTGGGACGTATTTGAGGGAGATCAGTCTAACCCATGTAAGATAGTGACGGCCAACGGCAAGCGGGTAGGGCGTTTGCGGCACCTTTGTTAATTGTAAGGATGTTTCTGCTCAGGGCGTCGCCATCGCAGTATAAAAAAGACCCCGAGCGCTAACCCGGGGCCTTTTCGCCAGACGGCTATTCGGGGGGTAAGGGGAGAACCGCCCGGCTAAACTCCACGCGGGCTTAACGCCGCAGGCTTGGATTGGTTCCGGGCGGTATCGGGCTGGTCCAGATTTTATCCACAGGACTGAAACCGGTCGTCACACGGTCATGATCCTGAAATTCCATCAGTTTTGGGTAGGAGCATATTCGGAGGACATCACCTATGAGCCTGGTGATGATTACGTGCCCGGCAACCGGCCGGGCGGTTTCGACTGGGATTGAAACCGAGCCAACCTCGTTTCGCAGACTGCCGCGTGTCACGGCACATATGCACTGTCCGGCCTGCGGGCAGGTCCACGAATGGTCAGTTGGTTCCGCGTGGCTGTCCGGCGAGCCGCGCCTGGTTGCGGAGAACCCGGCGCGGAAAACGGCCGCTGCCTAGCTCGCCTCCCGGAACTTGACCGCGGCTTCGAGATCTACGGATACCAGCTGCGACACGCCGCGCTCGGCCATCGTGACGCCGTAGAGGCGGTTCATTCGCGCCATCGTTATCGGGTTGTGTGTGATGATCACAAACCGGGTGTCGGTCGACTTGGTCATCTCGTCGAGCAAGTCGCAGAAGCGCTCGACGTTGTGATCGTCGAGCGGGGCGTCCACTTCGTCCAGCACGCAGATCGGAGCGGGATTCGTCAGGAACACGGCAAAGATCAGTGCCAGTGCGGTCAGCGCCTGCTCGCCGCCTGACAGCAGGGAAAGCGTTGCAGGTTTCTTGCCGGGAGGCTTGGCCAGAATTTCAAGGCCGGCTTCCAGCGGGTCCTCGCTTTCGATCAACTGCAACTCGGCGGTGCCGCCGCCGAACAGCTGCGTGAAAAGATGCTGGAAATGCTTGTTGACCTGCTCGAAGGAGGCGAGCAGGCGCTCGCGCGCCTCGCGGTTGAGGCTTTGGATGCCAAGACGCAGCTTTTTGATTGCTTCGACGAGATCGTCCCGTTCGGTGGTGAGGGAGGTGTGCTGTGCCTCGACCTCACGCAGCTCTTCCTCGGCGCGAAGATTGACAGCGCCCAACCGCTCGCGCTCGCGCCGCAAGCGTTCAAGCGTGGATTCGGTCTCGGCCAGATCAGGCAGCGGATCGGTCGGCTTGATCTCAGCAAGCTCCGCCACCGCTGCGGGAGGAATCTCTAGCATGTCCTGGATCTCACGGCCGACATCCGCGAGCCTTCGCTTGGCGCCCTCGAAGCGCTCCTCGGCACGGGCAAGGTCCTCGCGCGCGGCGCTCGCCGCCTCGAGAGCCGTACGTGCGTCGCGATCGGCCTCCGCCAGTGCGGTTTCCGCTTCCTGCAGACGGTCGGCGCAGGCGCGGCGTTCTGTTTCCGCCAATTGAACTTCGGTGATCAGGGCGCTTCGCTTTTCGGCGAACACTTGCGGTGCGTTTTCCAGTTCGGTTCGGTCGCGTCGGGCCTCGGCGATGCGTTGTTCCAGGGTCGTGATCTGCGCGCGCGCACCTTGTTGCCGTTCGATCCAGCCATTTTTGTCAGCGGAGAGCTGCGACAGGCGACGGTCGGCAAGCTCAGCTTCGCGCACGATCGCCTGCTGTTCGGCCTGCACTTCGGCGAGCTTTGCGCGCTTGCCCGCAATATCGTCGCGCACCTCAGCAAGCCCGGCTTCGAGGTCGGCAGCAGGCGCAAGCGCGCCGAGCGCGCTTTCGGCCTCGGCCTTTGCCGCAGCTGCCTCGTTGCGGCTCACGGCCAGGCGCGCCCTCGCTTCGGCAAGCGCCGAAAGGCGTGCGGCCTGCCGGTTGAGGTCGCGCTCGCGCGCCCGCGTTTCCGTTTCGGCGCTGCTTGCCGCTTCAAAGGCCGACTGTGCAGCTTGCAGGGCGAGGCGCTTGGTTTCGACATCGTGCCGCGCGCCCTCGAGTTCGGAGTCAATTTCGGCGAACCGGCTGCGTTGGGCGAGGCGTCTGGCGGCGCCAGTCGGGGCGTGCGCGGCTGCGACGAATCCGTCCCACCGCCACAGGTCGCCATCACGCGAGACCAGCCGCTGTCCGGTCTTGAGGCTTCCAGCAAGCTGCGATCCCGCATCCCGTTCGACAACGCCAACCTGCGCAAGTCGCCGTGCAAGTTGCGTCGGCGCTTTGACGTAACGGGCCAATGGTTCGACCCCCGCGGGAAGCGCGGGATCGTCGCCGCCAGCTTTCACTTCGCTCCAGTGCATCGGGGAAGAAGGGTCCACGGGAGCGTCAAGGTCGTCGCCCAAGGCGGCGCCTAAGGCCTTCTCGTAACCTTTCTCCACCGAAACGTTGTCGATGACCGGCGGCCACAGACTGCGCGTCTCAAGCGACAGCATCTTGGAGAGGGTCTTTGCTTCGGTCTCGAGGCGCTGAACGCGCTTTTCCGACTCCGAGAGCGCCTCGCGCGCTTTTTCCAGCTCGCTGCGCGCGACATTGTGCGCGGCCTCGGCCGCCACTGCGGCGGCCTCCGCCTCGGTCAGCGCGGTTTGCGCGCCCTCGACCACGGCAGCAAGCGGCACATTTTCAGCACTGTGCAATGTCGCGAGCTCATGTTCGATTGCTTCGATCTCTGACGAAATCCTGGCGATGCGCTCGCTCTGCTCGCGTGCGGTATTTTCGTGACGGCTGCGCTGAGCCGTGAGGTCGGCCAAGGCGGTTGTGATGTCGGTAAAGATTTTCTCGGCGGCACCAAGCTCTGCATCGGCCTCCGCGACTTTGGCATCGACACCGCTGCGGCGGCCAGCGCTTTCCCGCGCCTCAGCCCGGATAGCTTCCTCTTCCGCGGCAAGCCGCGCGATCGCTTGTTCGGCGTCGACGGCGAGGTGCTGTTCACGCTCACTATCCGCAGCAAGTTGTACAAGGCGGAGGTCAAGCTCCTTGATGCGATCCTTGGCGCGCGCCTCTTCACGGTCCAATTCCTGCATCGCGACATTCAGGCGATGCAGCGCGGCACCCGCGCGCGCTTCCGCCTCGCGCAACGCAGGCAACGTCGCGGCGGCCTGTGCCTGCCGTTTTGATGCTTCAGCCTCGGCGGCAACGCGATCGGCAACCGTACGGACGCTGACGTCCTTGGCGTGCTCGGCCTCCGCGACTTCGTTGTTCGCCGCGGTCCAACGCAGGTGATAAAGGGTGGCCTCGGCCTTACGCACCTGTGATGACACCGTCCGGTAACGGATTGCCTGCCGCGCCTGTTTCTTCAGGCCGTCGATCTGCGCCGAGAGCTGGCCGATCACGTCCTCAACGCGCAACAGGTTGGTTTCGGCCGCCTTGAGCCGCAGCTCGGCTTCGTGCCGGCGCGCATGCAGGCCGGCGACGCCGGCCGCTTCCTCCAAAACGCGCCGCCGTTGCTCGGGCTTGGCCTGGATGATCTCGCCGATGCGCCCCTGGTGTACGAGGGCAGGCGACCGAGCACCTGTGGACGCGTCAGCAAACAGAATCTGCACGTCGCGGGCACGGACCTCGCGCCCGTTTATCCGGTAGCTGGAGCCGGACTCGCGCTCGATGCGCCGCGCGATCTCAAGGGAGTCCTGGTCATTAAACGCCGCCGGCGCGGTGCGCGCGGAGTTGTCGACGGAAATCGCAACTTCAGCGTTGTTGCGGGCCGGGCGGCTGTTGGATCCCGAAAAGATCACATCGTCCATCGATGCAGCACGCATCGATTTGTGCGACGATTCGCCCATCACCCAGCGCAACGCTTCGACGAGGTTCGATTTGCCGCATCCGTTCGGGCCGACCACGCCGGTCAAACCCGGCTCGATCAGGAAATCGGTCGGCTCAACGAAAGACTTGAAGCCGAGCAGGCGCAGCCTTGTAAGCTTCATTGCGTCAGGGCCTTACTGCATTCTCGTGTTGGCGCATATGTTGCGGCCTTCCTCTGCCGCGATACCAGATTTGCGGGAACAGCGCGTCTTCGGGTCGTGCGCAAGGCGGGACCAGAGAACCCGCCGATCGATCAGGTATTTGCATTCACCAATTCAGCAAGCCTTCCCGGGGCTTGGCCCGGTTCCGGCTGCCCGTTTGCCGCATTGCGCGGAGAATGAATCGGCGCGCTCGCAAGGGCAACTGCCCTGCGAACGGCGACTGCGGTTTTCCAGACCTTTCGGGCAGGTGATCCAGCGATGGTTTGAAAACCGGGCCCCGTACCCCCGACCGTCTCGGCCAAAAAACCCTTATCAGCCCTTGAGATAGGGGTCGATCAGCTTGGCCATGTCGTCGATGGACAGCGCGCCGGGGTGGGCGGTTCCGTTGATGAAAAAGGTCGGCGTCGATTGCACCTTGAACTGCTTGATCGCCCGCTGGCGGATGCTTTCGATGCCGTCGAGCATCTGCTGATTCGCAAGGCAGGAATTGAAGGTCTGCTCGGTGAAGCCGGCCTGCTTGGCGATTGCGAGCAGCGGCGGGATCGGCTTTTCGACCGCCCATTGTCTTTGCTGCCGGAACAACGTGTCGATAAGGGCAAAGTACTTGTCCTTGTCGTCCTTGCCCGCGCATCGCGCCAGCATGAAGGCTGCGGCCGCGAGACTATCAAGTGGAAACTCGCGGAAAACATACCGGACCTTTCCCGTGTCGATGTATCGCTTCTTGAGTTCAGGGAACGTAGCTTCCTGAAAGTGCGCGCAGTGCGGACAGGTCATGGAGGCATACTCAATGACCGTCACAGGCGCCTTTTCATTGCCCATCGCCATTTCGGGTAAAGCACCCGGTTTCATCAACTCGTCCGTCGGCACCGTTTCCGCGAATGCCTGAATGGAGAACGGAGACAGCGAGGAAAAGCCAAGCACGCTGGTGGCAAGTACCAAGGCCGTTGTCTGGCAAAATTCGCGTCGGGTGATCTGCAAAGGAGGCTCCTAGGCTAGTTGCCGGTCCAAAATCAGCGTACTGGCTAGCTGGACTGCACAATTGTGGCAATGCCGCGCCCATATGCCAAGGCGCCCTGAGGGCTCAATTTCGCTTGATTGCCGCGCCCAGGCGGCCGAGCGCCTGACGGAGACCGTCGTCTTTGACGTCGGGCAGGCCTTCGGCGATCCGCGCCGCCACGGCCTCGTCGACCTTGCGCGGCGCAGGCAACTCTCGGCGCCGGAGCGGCGCCTGACGGATGGCAATGCGGCCGATAGCCTGCCAGCCGAAAAAACGGTTCACACGTTCCAGAATGACGGCAGAGAGATGCTGTATCTCAAGCGCCGCCGGACCTTCTACCCGCAGAACCAGAGTAGCGGGTTCCGCAGTCTCGAGGTTGGGTGCACGCGGCCAGTTGATTTTAAGAGGCTCGCTGTGGGCTGCGATCTCCGGGCCCACGATGTCGCCCCAATGCGAAAGTATCTCGGTCGAGGCAAAACCCTGTGCCTTAAGCACATCGCTGAGGGTTGCCCCCAGCAGGTCGGAAAGCGGCCGGGGAAAACTGCGCGCGGGCTTGCTCATGAGGACGGGCCTTGTGCCATCGTCAGCGCCATGACCGTAGCAGCCCGAACGCCGTCACGGAAGAAAGCTGATCCGCCGGCGCCGGCGGATCTTCTCGCTTGGTACGACAGGCACGCGCGCGTGCTGCCCTGGCGCACCCGACCCGGGCATCGTGCGGATCCCTACCGGGTCTGGCTGTCGGAAATCATGCTGCAGCAGACGACCGTGAAAGCGGCTGCCCCATACTTCGCCCGCTTTCTCTGGCAATGGCCCACCATCGCCGCGCTGGCCAAGGCGGACCTCGAGGACGTTCTTCGGGCCTGGGCCGGGCTCGGCTACTACGCGCGCGCCCGCAATCTGCATGCATGTGCGAAAGCAGTGGTCGCGCGGTACAAGGGTGCCTTTCCGGACGACATTGCGGCTTTACGGGGCTTGCCGGGCATCGGCGACTACACCGCTGCCGCGATTGCGGCTATCGCATTCGATCGTCCGGCGGTTCCGGTTGACGGCAATGTCGAACGCGTCGTCACGCGACTGTTTGCGGTGGAAGATGTGTTGCCGGCGGCCAAGCCTGCGATCAGGCAGCTTGCGACCTCATTGCTGCCCGCCAGGCGCTTCGGCGACTTCGCACAGGCGCTGATGGATCTCGGCGCCACAATCTGTTCGCCAAAGCGGCCAGCATGCGCGCTGTGTCCCTGGAGCGGAGCCTGCATCGCAAATGCACGCGGCGAGCCGGACTCGTACCCACGAAAAGCGCCAAAGCGCGAAGGCAAGTTGCGGCGCGGCGCCGCCTTTGTCGCGTTACGCGAGGACGAAATGGTTCTGCTGCGGCGGCGGCCGGAAAAAGGCCTGCTTGGCGGCATGAGCGAGGTTCCGGGCAGCGAGTGGACTCACCAATTCGACGTGGACGATGCCGTCCGCCTGGCTCCGGATCTCGCGCGCGCAAAATGGCGGCGCGTGCCGGGTGTCGTGCGTCACGTCTTCACGCATTTCCCGCTCGAGCTCGCGGTATTCCTTGCGCGGGTCCCCCGCGCGACAAAAGCGCCGAAAAATTCGCGCTGGGTCAAACTAACCGAGGTCTCCGGCGAAGCCTTGCCGAACGTCATGCGTAAGGTCTTGGCGCATGCGCTCGATGCGCGCTAGACGGCCGGAATTCCAGACGCCGCGGCCAGCATCGAATTTTCCGTAAGTTCGATCGCGCCCGGACGCTCGCGTTGCCGCCCCGCCGCCTTGCGATTGATCTTCCGTATGGCAATATCGTTGAGCTTCTTGTCGGTCGCCTTTTCTTCCTTGAGATTTAAGTCGCGCAAGCGATGCCGGTTCCCGGGGCCGGAAAAGATCGCTAGGAATTGGCCCGTAAACTTTTCCAAAGGGTGGAGTCATGGCCATCGAACGTCACGATGTCGGGCCGCGCATGAGCAAGGCGGTGGTGCACGGGAACACGGTCTATCTGGCGGGAATTGTCGCCGATAATCCGAAAGCCAAAAGCGTCAAGGAGCAGACCCAGGACATTCTCCGGCAGATCGACGGTTTCCTGGCGAAAGCCGGCACGGACAAAAGCAAGCTGCTCTCCGCCAATATTTGGATCGCCGATATGGCCAATTTCGCCGAGATGAATGCGGTGTGGGATGCCTGGGTTGCCCCCGGCAATACGCCGGCCCGCGCCACGGTCGAGGCAAAGCTGGCTGCGCCCGACTACAAGGTCGAGATCATGGTGGTGGCGGCGAAATAAAATAAATGCCGTTGGAGCAACCCGGGATCCTGGCGATCTGGAATGACTGCCGCGCCGGCCACGAGGCGGAGTTCGAGGCGTGGTTCCAGGGCGAGCATCTGGAAGAGCGCCTCGCCGTTCCCGGCTTTCTCTTCGGACGCCGCCACAAGGCGATTTCAGGCAGCGCCGGCTACTTCAATTTTTACCTGGTCGAGGCTCCCGAAGTTCTGACGTCGAAGGCCTATCTCGAACGCCTCGACAATCCGACCCCGATGACCAGGCGGATCATGTCCGAGGTCTTCATCAACATGAACCGCACGGTGTGCCGCCGGACCGTCCGGCGCGGCCTGTTTCGCGGGGTCTTTGCGGTCACCGCCCGGTTCAATTCCGGACCGGAGGAGACCGCGTTGAAGAGGGTGCTTGAGGCTGCAGTCAAGGATCCGGCCGTCGCGGGCGGGGAAATCTGGATCGCGCTTGATCCCGCCGGCATGCCGGTTTCGATGGAAGAAAAACTGCGGGGCGGCGACAGGAAGATCAAAGGCGCCTTACTGATCGATACGCTGCATCAACAGGACGCCGAACGGCTCGGAGAACGACTGGCGGAGGAATTTCCAGGCGCGGATATAGGCGTCTTCCGCGTTCTCTGCCATCTCGGCCGCAGCGATCTCTAAGTTCATTCAGCGGCGTCGGCCATTTCGGCACGGACCTGCGCCCGGAACTCGTCGATGAGGCGCAAGCCTTTCTCGGTCTCGAGGTGCCAGAAGGTCCAACCGTTGCAGGCGTCGAGTCCCTGTGCCAGCGCTCCGATGCGATGAATCGAGCCGACCGTGCCGTCGAGAGACACCGCACCGTCGGCACGCACGAGTGCCTTGTGACGTTTCTTGGCATCGACCAGCCGGGCGCCCGGCGTCACCAGGCCACGCTCGATCAGTGCCGAGAACGGCACGCGCGGCGCTTCGCGCGCGGTCACGAATGGCGCTATGGTCGGGGCCTCCAAAGGCTTGACCTTGGCGATGCGGTGTTCGGCGGCCTTTGCGTATCTGGCATCCTGCTCGCAGCCGATAAAGCGACGCCCCAGACGTTTCGCGACCGCGCCGGTCGTGCCAGTGCCGCAGAATGGATCCAGCACAAGATCGTCCGGGCGCGAGCTCGACAGGATCACGCGTGCCAGCAGCGCTTCGGGCTTCTGAGTCGGATGCAGTTTCTTGCCGTTGCGCCCCTTGAGCCGCTCCTCCCCGGTGCAGAGGGGCAAAGTCCAGTCGGAACGGACCTGCACATCTTCGTTACCGGCCTTGAGCACCTCGTAGTTGAACGTATAACCGCGCGCATCGGCGTCACGCGACGCCCAGATCAACGTTTCGTGCGCGTTGGTGAAGCGACGGCCACGAAAGTTCGGCATTGGATTGGATTTGCGCCAGATGACATCGTTGAGGATCCAGAACCCGAGATCCTGCATGATCGCGCCGACGCGGAAGATGTTATGATAGGAACCGATCACCCAGATGGTGGCAGCCGGCTTCATCACGCGTCGGCAGGCAGTGAGCCAGGCTTTCGTGAAATTATCGTAAGCGGAAAAGCTCGCAAATTTGTCCCAGTCGTCATCGACAGCATCGACGCGTGAGTCATCCGGTCGCCTCAGGTCACTGGCGAGCTGAAGATTGTACGGAGGGTCGGCGAAAACGAGATCGACGGAGGCTGCGGGAAGCTTCGCCATTCCGGCGATGCAGTCACCGACAAGAACGCGATGCGGATGCGGACTCTCTGATACTCCACGGGGCGCCCGCTTGGGCGCCCCGCGACGCGACACAACCATGACTCAGGACTCTGACTCAGGTGACGCGGTCGGCGACGCGGGACCTACAACCGACAGGCCTGCATCTTGGGCGTCCAAAGTAAAAAACCGGTTTATGAGCGGGACTCGCAACTGGGCAATTTCTGCCTATTTGATCTGGGCTTAGAGGTACGGTGATGATCCGTGAACCGTGTGCGTTGGACGGGCGTGCCGAGTTCGGCGATGATCGAAGCGCCCGGGAGGAATTTGAATATGCGTTGGGATGATTTCCGCCGCAGCGACAACATCGAAGACAGCCGGGGCGACGACGGTGGCTTCGGCGGCGGTGGAATTGGTATTCCGGTCGGAGGAGGCGGGCTCGGCATTGGAACAGTGATCGTGCTCGGTCTCATCGGATGGGCGCTCGGCATAGATCCGAGCATCCTGATCGGCGGCGCCGAGATCGTGAACAGCGGCCGGCATTACGAGCAGCCCTATCAGCCGACCCCGCGGCAGGCGGGCGCGCCGAAGGACCGGATGGGCGACTTTGTCGCGGCAGTGCTCGGCAATACCGAAGACACCTGGACCGAAATATTCAAAAGCAACGGACAGCAATACCGCGTGCCGCGGCTGCGGTTGTTTTCAGGAGCGATACAGGGCGGTTGCGGTTTCGCGCAGGCCGCGATGGGTCCGTTCTATTGCCCCAACGACCGGCGCATCTATCTCGATACCTCTTTTTTTCGTGACATACAGGTCCGCTTCAGAGGCTGCAGCGGAAAAGCTTGTGAATTTGCGGAGGCCTATGTGATCGCGCACGAAGTCGGTCATCACGTGCAGAACCTGCTTGGCATCCTGCCGAAGGCGCAGGCCGCGCAACGCGCCAGCGGCGATCGCGTTCAGGCAAACCGTATCCAGGTACGCGTCGAATTGCAGGCCGATTGTCTGGCCGGGGTCTGGGCGCACCATTCGAATCAGCGCTGGCATTCGATCGAGTCCGGCGACGTCGAGGCGGCATTACAGACAGCGGCGGCGATCGGCGATGACCGTCTGCAGAAGCAATCGCGTGGTTTTGTCGTGCCTGACGCATTCACGCACGGCTCGTCGTCCCAACGCCAACGGTGGTTCTCGACCGGCCTGAAAGAGGGCAAGGTGTCCTCCTGCAACACTTTTGCAGCCTCTTCGCTCTAGGAAACGCATCATGGCCGGTATCGATCAGACCCGACAGTTCGTGCCGCTGAAGATTGCAGTGCTGACGGTCTCCGACACGCGCGAGGCGAGCGACGACAAATCCGGTGCAACGCTGATCGAGCGCATCCGCGCCGCCGGTCATGTTCTGGCCGAGCGTGCGATCGTGAAGGATGACGTGAAGGCGATCCGCCAGCATGTCAAAGCTTGGATTGCCGACAAGTTCATCGACGTGGTCATCACGACCGGCGGTACCGGCTTTACCGGGCGCGACGTCACGCCGGAAGCGGTCGAGCCGCTGTTCGAGAAAAAAATGGACGGCTTTGCCACGATGTTCCTGCTCGTTAGCGAGAGGAAGATTGGTACTTCTGCAATTCAAACGCGGGCGACGGCCGGTGTCGCCAACGCGACGTATATCTTCTGCCTGCCGGGCTCGCCGGGCGCCTGCCGCGATGCCTGGGACGAAATACTGGTCCACCAGCTCGACTATCGTTATCGGCCCTGCAATTTTGTGGAGATCCTGCCTCGGCTCGACGAGCATCTGCGGCGGCCGAAGGCAAAAGGGGCGACGGCGTGAACCGCCGCCGCAGGCTAGAATTCAAAACTCCAGATCCCAGAACTCCGCGATGACGTCCTTACCCCAGCTGTGCCGTGGTTCGCTCGATGTGAGCCTGAAGCCGGCCCGTTCATAAATGTGCCGCGCCGCGGTGAGCACGCTGTGTGTCCAGAGTGTGATTTTCGTATAGCCGGCAGTGCGCGCAAAACGCACGCACTCATCGACCAGCTTCGCGCCAACTCCCAGTCCGCGCGCTTTCGGATCGACCAGCAGGAGGCGAAGGCGGGCGACGCCGGGCTGCTCGTCCTTCACCAGCATGACACAGCCGACATTCTCGCCTCCCATCTCGGCGATCCAGCATCGCTCGCGCTCCGGATCGAAATTGTTGACGAAATCGGCGACAATCTGCGCGCAAAGGCCCTCGAACGGGTCGCCCCAGCCATATTCCTGCAAATAAAGCTCGGCATGCCGTGAAATGATCCAACCGAAATCACCGGCGCGCGGCGCCCTTAGCGTGTAGCCCGCCGGCGCATCGGGTTTTGTCGCGGCTGCGCCCGTAAGCAGGGACTCGATGGTGCTCATGGCCGACACAATCCGCATTTGCTCGGAGCGGTCGAGCTTGTCGAGCATCGAGGCTGCGTGCTGTTGCGAGCGCTGCTCCATGGGCGCGAAAATCCTGCGGCCGCGCGCGGTCAGGGCGAGGTGGCTCTGGCGTGCGTCCGTCGTGGAGGTCCTGCGGGTGATAAGCCCGCGTTTCTCGAAATTGCGCAAAAGCCGGCTGAGATAGCCCATGTCGAGGTCGAGCGTGCGCGCTATGTCGCTCGCCGTGAGCTGGTCGCTCTGGGCTATTTCGTAAAGCACGCGCATCTCGCCGAGCGAGTAGGGGCTGTCGAGATAATTCTTGCGCAGCACGCCGATCTGCCGCGTGTAGAAACGATTGAAGCGGCGCACGGCGGCGATGGTCTGCTGACTTGCCATGGCGCCAGACAGCCTCGGGCAAATAGTTGACAAAGTCAAGTATCTGTCAAGGTAACGGCGGCGGGCAGCGTCACCACTCGCCGCCGGCCAAGCCTGCGCAGCAGCGCGGCTTCCGCATCCTCGCCCCGCGGATGTCCTCCGGCGGCGTCGTAATGGCGGCGGGCAATGAGCAGGCCCTGCTCCGGTCTATAGCCCCAGCCAAAAGCAGATCGTACCGCCCTCGCAACTTCGCCAAAGCCCGGGCGCAGGTGCTCAAGTGCTACCCGGCGGAATATGGCAGCGCGCGAGATGCCGTCTGTCACACCTGCCGATTGGATGAAATGGTCAGCCGCCGCAATCCATCCCGGCTGCGGGACCACGCCGGCCCGGAGAAACATTAGCCAAGGGCTGCGCGCCACCGCTGCGGCCGCCTTAAGCCGGATGCCCAAGGTTTCTGGCGAAGCCATGAATCGGCAACCTGCAATATCCGCGACCTCGGCGGTCGCATCACTCGAGCTGGCATCGGCAACAATGACCTCGGCCAGCAAACCGCTCGCCGACGCCGGCACAAGCGCCGAAAGGGTCGGTACCAGGCTTCGCTCTGAATTCCGGGTCGCAATGATCGCACTGAGCATGGAACCGCCGCTGCTCGATACCGGTTACCACCATATCATGTGGCCGGGGCTGCCGGCCGCCACGACATTGCGGCGCACAGGCCTTAAATTATTGAAATACCCAACAAACCTCAATTTTGTTCTTGTTATGTTCACATACAGCGGGTAAAGTCTCGCTATGGCTCGATCAAACGCAGCCCAAAGTCGCCCGCCGGTGAGCGAGCTGCCCTCCGCGCCGGCGGGCGCCTATGACGACGTCAGCGAACTGCTTGGCGTCGTTGTCGAACACGAGCGGAGACGGGGGCGCGGCGCGCAAAGCAATGCGTCGGGCCGCTATGAGCCGCTTGCGCGCGTTGCCTTTGACGACGGCTGGCGAACGCTCGACGATCTGCCGCCGTTCAAGACGACAGTCACCATCGATGCAACGCGTAAGATCATCACGCGGAATGATTCGCCCGACATCGGCTTCGATCGCTCGATAAACCCATATCGGGGTTGCGAGCACGGCTGCATCTATTGCTTCGCCCGTCCCACCCACGCCTATCTCGGCCTTTCACCGGGTCTGGATTTCGAATCCAAGCTCCTGGTGAAGCCTGAGGCTGCCGACCTTCTGGAGAAAGAACTGTCGGCGGACGGTTACGAGCCGAGGGTCATTGCGATCGGCACGAATACCGATCCCTATCAACCGATCGAACGGCGTTACAAGGTGATGCGGCGCATCCTCGAGGTCCTTGATAGGGCCGGTCACCCGGTCGGCATCGTGACAAAGTCTGCTCTTGTTTTGCGCGACCTCGACGTCCTCGCGCGCATGGCCGAGCGAAAGCTGGCCAAGGTCGCGCTGTCGGTGACGACGTTGGATGCGGAGCTTGCGCGCAAGATGGAACCACGCGCGGCGACGCCGATGCGGCGTCTCGAAACCTTGCGCAGGCTCAGTCAGGCCGGTGTGCCTACGACGGTGATGGTCGCGCCGGTGATACCTGCTCTCAACGACATGGAAATCGAGCGCATCCTGGACGCTGCACGCACCGCCGGCGCGAAGGAAGCAGGCTACGTGCTGCTCCGCTTGCCGCTTGAAGTCCGGGATCTCTTCCGCGAATGGCTGATCGCGAATTATCCCGACCGGTACCGGCATGTCTTCAAGCTGATCCGCGATATGCGCGGCGGCAAGGATTACGATTCGACATGGGGCACCCGCGTGAAAGGGACAGGGCCCTACGCTTGGATGATCGGTCGTCGTTTCGAATTGGCGTGTGAAAAGCTCGGGCTCAACGTTGCGAAGAGCCAGCTAACGATTGAGCACTTTCGCAAGCCAAAACCGGCTGCAGAGCAACTGAGTCTGTTTGGATCATGAGCGAGCCGTCCGGACTCCTATCGCTGGTGACGCTCGGCGTCGCCGATCTGAAACGCAGCATCGCTTTTTATGAAACGCTGGGTTTCCGGCGAAAGGCGCTCGCCGCCGATGGCGTCGGTTTTTTCCAGGCCGGCGCATGCGCCATTGCGGTGTTCCCGTCGGAAGAGCTTGCAAAAGATGCCAATGTAGCCTCAGAAGGCATGGCCGAAAATTTTCGTGGCATAGCGCTGGCGTGGAACTGCCGGTCGGAGCACGACGTCGATGTCGTGATCAAGCGTGCCGGAAAGGCCGGGGCGGTGATACGCAAGCCAGCGCAGGATGCTTTCTGGGGCGGCTACAGCGGGTATTTCTCGGATCTCGACGGTCATCTCTGGGAAGTCGCACATAATCCGCACTTTCCCCTGACGGACGACGGCCGGCTGTTATTGCCCGACTAGCTGGAATGCGGCTGTTCACAGGCTCGATTGTCCCGGGTTGACTTGGGGCGCGTGCGGCGCACTCATCGTGCGATGGCCGCGAAGTCCAGACAAAGTCCACGGTTGCCGCTTGACGAGCCTGTTTTGCGCCCGACATTCCGTCGGGAACGGCGGGCGCTCAAGAATGGCATTTGGCCAGTCGCAGGCTGCGACGAGGCGGGACGCGGTCCGCTCGCCGGGCCGGTGGTCGCAGCCGCCGTGGTACTCGACCCACACAGCATTCCGCGCGGGCTCAACGATTCCAAAAAACTCGACAGTGATGTGCGCGAGAAGCTCTACGAAAAGATCTGTGCGACCGCGCAGGTTGCCGTTGCATTCGGCGCGGTGGAACGTATCGACCGGGACAACATCCTGCGCGCGTCGCTTTGGGCGCTGGCGCGTGCCGTGAAGGCGCTGCCGGTTCAGCCGAAACTGGTGTTCGTCGACGGAAATCAGAAAATAGACTGTGGCTGCGATTGCGTGACGGTAGTGTCGGGCGACGCGCTTGTCCTGTCGGTGGCGGCGGCATCGATCGTGGCCAAAGTGACGCGTGACCGGCTAATGACCAGGCTTGGCCTTGCTCATCCCGGCTATGGTTTTGAACGACACATGGGCTACAGCGTGCCTGAACATTTCGCGGCGCTGGCGCGGCTTGGGCCGACAATCCACCATCGCAAGTCGTTTGCACCCGTCGCGGCCCAACTTGCTGCCCTTGGCACCGCATCCGACGAGGTTGTCGCCGAGTTGTTGCCTCTTTAGCCCGGCTTCTCTATTCCTCCGGGCGCGTGATCCCGAAAAAGGAGCCGGTTTCGGGTAAGGTCATGCGCAAAGAATAAGTCTCCGTTCGTTTTTCACCCCGCCCGGGCCAATGCATTACGTTTCCCTGCTTATAGAATGTCTGCGCGGGCGCCCGGTAGCGGTGTTCTGGACGGTTGCGCTGACACAAGGTGCGCTCTGGACGCTCGTTCCGGCCTTGTTTTACAGCGCCCCTCCCGGCGACGTGCCGTTGCTGCTAGCCATCGGCCGCGAATTCGTGCTCGGCAGCTACCTGGGGCCGCCGTTGGCCTTCTGGTTGGGAGAGCTAGCCTTCCGTGTGGCCGGGATCTTTGGCCTCTATCTGCTCGCTCAGGCCTGTATCGTTCTTGTTTACTGGGCTGTGTTTGCGCTCGGCCAGGCGATCGTCGGCACACGTCACGCGGTCCTTGCAGTGCTGCTGATGGTGGGAATTGCCGCCTTTTCCGTGCCCAGCCCGGACTTCGGTCCGGCAGTCCTTGCTGCCCCCTTGTGGGCCCTCGCGCTGCTCTTTTACTGGCGCGCGCTCGGCGAAAGGCGCCGCGGGTACTGGTTCTTGCTCGCGCTTGTTCTCGGCCTGCTCGTGCTGACGAGCTACGCCGGGCTGATCCTGCTCGTTCTCATCATTGCCTTTACGCCGCTGACGCCGCGTGGCCGAGCGGCGGCGTCGCATCCGGAGCCGTGGATTGCGCTGCTCCTTTTGAGCATCGTTGTGTTTCCGCATGTACTGTGGCTCGGTGCAAATCGCTCCCTCGTCATGGAGGGTATCGATGAAACCGTTGCGGTTGCCGGACGGCTGGCGCCGGGTGTTTGGCTCTGCTTCGTCCTGTTAGTCACCCATCTTGGCCTCGCCTTGCTCGTCACGCTGGCGAGCGGCTGGCCGCGGCATCCGCGCGAGCGGGCCCCGGAAATCGAGCGCAATCCTGTCGATCCGCTCGCGCGGCTATTTGTTTACATGTTTGCAGTGGCGCCGGCCCTGGTCGCGATTGTAGTCGTGTTTGCCAGCAATCGTCTCGGTCCGCTGACGCGCGTGACCCCGCTTGTCGTACTCTCGGGGCTTGCGGTCGTGCTGATGGCCGGCGACAAAATCCTGCTTTACCGCGAACGACTGGTGTCTTCGGCCTGGTTGGGCCTGATCTTTGCGCCGCCGGCGCTGGCGTTACTCGCCCTTGCAATCCTGCCGTGGGTGGTCGGCATCGATCTCAGGATTATGCAGCCGGCCAATGCGGAAGGACAATTCTACGGTGACATATTCCAACGTCGCACCGGACGGCGGCTGGCGTTTCTCAGCGGCGATCCAAGGCTTGCGCCGATGATCGCGCTCGCCGCTCCGAGCCGCCCACACGTATATTTCGCGTGGGCTCCGCATCGCAGCCCCTGGGCATCGCCTGCTGATTTCCGCGCACAGGGCGGCATCCTCGTATGGCCGGCTGCCGACAATACCGGAACGCCGCCTGCGACGCTCAAGGGCCAGTTCCCCGATATGGTGCCGGAAGTGCCGCGCTCATTTCCGCGGACGATACAGGGCGTGCTGCCGCTGATCCGTTTGGGTTGGTCGATGCTGCGGCCGTCGGCGTCTCAGTGATAGCTTTCGCCTTCGCGTACTTTGCCGCGGAACAACCAGTAAATGAAAACGACGTAGCCGATGATGATCGGCAGCAGCAGCAATGTGCCGAGCAACATGAAAATCTGGCTCGCCGGCACGGCGGCCGTATCCCAGACGGTGAGCGACGGCGGCACCAGATAGGGAAAATTTGAGATCACGAGACCAAGATATCCGAGGAGGAAAAGCGCCATCGTTGCGAGGAACGGCAGCACGTCGCGCTTGGTCTCGAGCCAGCGCCATTCGAGATATGCAGTCAGCGCGGTGATGACCGGGATTGGCCAGAGGAAATAGAAATTCGGCAGCGAAAACCACCGCGCTGCGACGCGCGGCTCGGCAATGGGGGTCCACAGACTCACCGCGACCATGAAGACAAGGACTGCCAGCAACAGTGTTTTGGCATGATCACGTGCCCGTTCTGCGACCGGTCCTTCGGTCTTCATCGCCAGCCACGTTGCACCGAGCAGGCCGTAGCCGGCGATCAAGGAAAGGCCGCAGACGAATGAGAAAGGCGTTGCCCAGTCAAACGCGCCGCCGCTGAACGCCCCGCCGAGTACCTCGACGCCCTGGATCAGGCTGCCAAGTATTACGCCCTGCGCGAAAGCTGCGAGCGTCGAGCCGGCGGCAAAGGCAAAATTCCAGCCGGTCTTGCTGCGCGAAACATGACGGAACTCGAAGGCAATGCCGCGAAAGACCAGCGCCAGAAGCATCACGATGACCGGCAGGTAAAATGCCGGCATGATGACGGCGTAGGCTTTCGGAAAGGCCACGAGCAGGCCTGCTCCACCGAGCACCAGCCAGGTTTCGTTGCCGTCCCAATACGGGGCGATCGATCGCGTCATCTGGTCCCGTTCGCTCTCATTTCCGGCAAACGGAAAGAGAATGCCGATGCCGAGATCGAAGCCGTCGAGAAGCACATACATCACGACGGCGATGCCGATCACTGCCGCCCAGATCATCGGGAGATACCATTCCATGGCTTCACCCCATCATCGCTGCATCGCTTCGCGCCCCGCGTCATGCGCGGCCGAAATCGGGCTCGGCGAGAAACGAGCGGCTTCCGCGATGTCACGCGGGCCCTGCGCAATCAGCCGGTTGATGTAATAAATGCCGAACGAGAACACGACGCCGTACGCGACGACGAAAAGTAGCAGCGTGCCGGCGACGGTCGCACCGGGGACCGGCGAGGTTGCGTCCGCGGTACGCAGGATGCCGTGCACGATCCAGGGTTGGCGACCGCACTCGGTGACGATCCAGCCCGCGATGACTCCGACGAAACCGACCCACCAGCACTGCGCCATCACGCGCAGGTACCAATGTGTTTCAAACAGTGTCCCGCGCCACCACAGGAAAGCGCCGAATAAGGCGGCGGCGATCATGAAAGATCCGACCGCCAGCATGATGCGAAAGGCAAAGAAGACGATCTTCACCGGCGGACGGTCCGTTGCCGGCACGCTGTTGAGTCCCGGAAACAGCCCATTCATGCGATGAGTCAGAACGAGCGACGCGGCCTTGGGAATTGACAGTTCGAAGCGGTTGACGCCCGCTGCTTCGTCCGGCCAGGCGAAGATGTGGAAGTCGCCGGGCTTGCTGCCATCCCAATGCGCTTCCATTGCCGCAATCTTGATCGGCTGATGTTCGAGCGTATTGAGGCCATGCTGATCGCCGATCACCAGCTGCAATGGAGCGAGGACTGCCGTCAGGCCGACTGCCATGCGCAGCATGGTGCGGCCGTCTACGACATGGCGTCCGGCAACGAGGTAACGGGCACCGACCGCCAGCACGACGAATCCGGTCGTGAGATACGCCGCGTTGAGCATGTGCGCGAGGCGGTAAGGGAAGCTCGGATTGAAAATGATCCGAAGCCAGTCGGCCGGGTAGGCGATGCCGTCGCGCAACTCATGGCCGGCAGGTGTCTGCATCCAACTGTTCGCCGACAATATCCAGAACGCGGAAATTGCCGTGCCGATCGCCACGACGGCCGCGGACAACACATAGAGCCAGGGCGGCACGCGATCGAAGCCGAACAGCAATACGCCGAGAAACGTCGCTTCGAGGAAGAAAGCCGCCAACACTTCGTAGCCGAGGAGCGGCCCGAGGACGTTGCCTGCCATGAGCGAGAAGCGGCTCCAGTTCGTGCCGAACTGATAGGACAGCACGATGCCGGAGACGACGCCCATTGCGAACGACACTGCAAAAATCTTGGTCCAGAATCGCATGAGGTGCCGGTAACGGTCGTTTCCGCTCCGCAGCCACATGACGCCGAGGGTCGCCAGATAGGCGGATAACCCGATGGTGAAGCTCGGAAAGATGATGTGAAAGATGATTGTGAAGGCAAACTGCAGGCGGGCCAGCAGGACAGGATCAAAATCCATTACACCCTCCGACTGGATGTCGTCCTGCCAGTGATTATAGTCGCGAGCATTAAATCGTGGCGAGGCCATTGCGTTCCATTATTGCGATAAATCGAAGCAGCTGCGATTTGGTCCAGGCTATCCACAGAGCCTCACACGGCTCTGACGGGCAGAGGGCGGCGCGTTAGGCTTGCCCTTGGGTCGCTTGCCGGGGAGGGCGCGGACATGGTCAAACGGGCCAAGGGAAAAAATGAGGCTCCGCTCAACGCGGCTCTCGATCGCTATTTTGGGCTCGCGCAGCAGGGTACCGACGTTCGGACGGAATTTATTGCTGGCGTGACCACTTTCCTGACGATGGTCTACATCGTGTTCGTCAACCCCATCATTCTCGGCAAGGCGGGGATGGACCAGGGGGCGGTCTTCGTCGCCACCTGCGTCGCCGCAGCGGTGAGCACGATGGTTATGGCGCTGTACGCCAACTACCCGCTCGCGCTCGCGCCCGGCATGGGCATCAATGCCTTCTTCGCATTCACGGTGGTCCTCACTTACAAATACACTTGGCAGCAGGCACTCGCCGCCGTGTTTTGCTCCGGCGTGCTGTTCTTCCTGATTTCCGTATTCCGCATCCGGCAATACGTCATCGATTCGATCCCGCAGAACCTGAAGCTCGCTGTCTCCGCGGGCGTCGGCATGTTTCTCGGAATCATTGCGCTCGAGGAGGCGAAAGTCGTCGTCGACCATCCCGCGACGCTCGTCACGCTCGGAGACCTGAGACAGCCGGAAGCTGTCCTGATGCTGCTCGGTTTCGTCTTGATCGCCGCGCTCAATTACCGGCGCGTCCTTGGCGGCACCTTGATCGGCATTCTCGCGGCGACCGTGATCGGCTTGCCGTTCGGGCTCGCCAGGTTCACGGGCGTGGTTTCGATGCCGCCGTCGATCGCGCCGACCCTCCTGCAGCTTGATTTCTCGCGCCTTTGGGAATTTACGTTCCTTATCGTCGTGTTTTCGATCCTGTTTATCGACGTCTTCGACAATGCCGGCACCTTGATAGGTGTCACACACCGCACCGGGCTGATGAAGAACGGCAAGCTCGCGCGGATGAAAGAGGCTCTGATTTCCGACAGTTTTGCCGCGATGTTTGGCGCAGCGATCGGCACGTCGACGACCACGAGCTATATTGAAAGCGCAGCCGGCGTATCGGCCGGCGGACGTACGGGATTGACTGCCGCGTTCGTCGGGCTGTTCTTCCTGCTTGCCTTGTTCTTTGCTCCGCTTGCGGGGATGGTTCCGGCCTATGCGTCAGCCGCCGCGCTCCTTTACGTCGCCTGCGTGATGGCGCGAGGGCTCGCCGAGATCGACTGGGACGACATCATGGAATATGCGCCGGCGGTCGTCACGGCGATCACGATGCCGTTGACCTATTCGATTGCGACCGGAATCGGTCTCGGCTTTATCACGTACGCGCTGGCCAAGATCATTTCCGGCAAGGCGCGGGACGCTTCGCCCGCGGTCATGGTTCTGGCCGTGTTGTTTGCAATCAAGTTCGCGTTCGCCGGCTAGCCCAGTGCCTTCCTGATCGCGAGGAAATCGCGCCAGGCGAAGCGTTTCTGCAATGGGCTGCGTAACAGGAACGCCGGGTGAAACGTCGGCATCGCGCGGATTTCGCGCTTGCCGGTATCGTAAGTGAACCAGCGGCCGCGCGTTTTGGTAATTCCATCTTTGATGCCGAGCAAGGTCTGCGCTGACGGACCGCCGAGACAGACCAGGATGTCAGGGTCGGCAAGCTCGATCTGGCGTGAAATGAACGGCAGGCAAATCTGCGATTCCTGCGGGGTCGGCGTGCGGTTTCCTGGTGGCCGCCACGGCACGATATTGGCGATATAGACCGACGAGCGGTCGAGACCGATCGCTGCGAGCATGCGGTCGAGCAGCTTGCCGGACCGGCCGACGAAGGGGAGACCTTCGATATCTTCGTCACGACCCGGTGCTTCGCCGACGAACATCAGCCGGGCTGCCGGATTGCCGTCGGCAAAAACCAACTGGGTTGCTGTCGCCTTGAGAGGGCAGCCATCGAAGCGTTCGAGCACTGCGCGAAGCTCATCGAGGGTCGTTGCGCGCTTTGCCGCCTCGCGGGCGGCCATTGTGGCCTGATCGGGAGCGAGGGGGGCGGCGGGCAGGGGGCTTCTGACCCCGGGTTCAGCCTGCGGTATGGCCGGCGCGGATGCGCTTCTTGCAACAGCGGCATCTGTTGCCGCAAAGCGATCAACGGGTTCCTCGCCGACAACGGCATCGACGCCTGTCTCGATATAGAAATCGAGCAGATCGCGCGCCGCCTTGTCCTGACCAGGGACCATTTATTCACATTAGCATGATGGCCGCGCGATTGCCGCCCCATGTGCAAAAGTGGACAATGGCCGGGGAGGGATTCATGGCAGAGCTACCCGCGCGAGAGGCAATGGAGTTCGACGTGGTGGTGGTCGGCGCGGGACCCGCCGGGCTCGCCGCCGCCATTCGCCTCAAGCAGATCAATGCCGATATTTCGGTCGTCGTAGTGGAGAAGGGCTCCGAAGTCGGCGCGCATATTCTGTCCGGAGTCATCCTCGATCCTTCGGCGCTCGATCGCCTGCTGCCTGATTGGCGTGCCGACCCCGAGAAGCCCGTGAAAACGGAAGTGAGCGAAGACCGTTTCTACTGGCTCACTGAAAAGGGCGCGTTTCGATTTCCGCTGATATTTGCGCCACCGCTGATGAGCAATCACGGATGTTTCATCGGCTCGCTCGGTCTTGTCTGCAAATATCTTGCATCCAAGGCCGAAGCGCTCGGCGTGGAGATTTACCCGGGCTTTGCAGCAACGGAGGTGCTGTTCGATCAGGACGACAAGGTCGCCGGCATCGCAACGGGCGATATGGGCATTGCCAAAAATGGCGCGCACAAGGACAGCTTCACCCGCGGCATGGAGTTGCGCGCGAAATACACGCTGTTCGCGGAGGGCGCGCGCGGCAGCCTCACCAAGTCCCTTCTGAAACGGTACGATCTGGCAAAAGACCGCGACGTTCCGAAATTCGGAATAGGCCTCAAGGAAATCTGGCAGATCGCACCGGAAAAACACGTGCCGGGGCTTACCCAGCACTCTTTCGGCTGGCCGCTCGGCACGTCGCTCGGCGGCGGCTCTTTCATCTACCATTATGACGAAAACCTCGTTTCGGTCGGCTTCGTGGTGCCGCTCGGGTACGACAACCCCTACCTTTCGCCATTCGAGGAATTTCAGCGCTTCAAGACGCATCCTCTCGTGCGCGACACGTTTGATGGCGGCAAGCGCATCGCCTACGGGGCGCGAGCGATCACGCAGGGCGGCTTCCAGTCGGTGCCGAAGCTCGTATTCCCCGGCGGCGCGCTTATCGGCTGTGCAGCCGGCTTCGTGAACGTGCCGCGCATCAAGGGTACACACAATGCGATGACATCGGGCATGCTGGCGGCGGAAGCCTGCGCGGACGCGCTGAAGGCGGGTCGCGCGCGCGACGAACTCTCGGGCTACGAGGCAGCGTGGCGCACGTCTCCGATCGGCAAGGATCTGTGGAAGGTACGCAACGTGAAGCCGTTTCTCACGCGCTTCGGTACCGTCGTCGGCGTCGCGCTTGGCGGGCTCGACATGTGGACGAACACACTTTTCGGCTTTTCGCTGTTCGGCACGCTCAAGCACGGGAAGCCGGACTACGCCTCGCTCAAGCCGGCATCGGAGTGCGCGCCGATTGCCTATCCCAAGCCCGACGGCAAGCTCACCTTCGATCGCCTTTCGTCGGTATTTCTGTCCAACACCAACCATGAGGAAGATCAGCCCGTTCACTTGCACGTCGCCAACCTCGGGCTCCAGAAAACGTCCGAGCACGACGTGTTCGCCGGGCCTTCGGCACGTTACTGTCCGGCGGGAGTTTATGAATGGATAGAAGAGGCGGGCGCGCCGAAATTCGTGATCAACGCACAGAATTGCGTCCACTGCAAAACCTGCGACATCAAGGATCCCAACCAGAATATCACCTGGGTTCCTCCTGAAGGTGGCGGCGGACCGAACTATCCGAACATGTAGACGCTGCCTCTCGCTATCCGGCGCGAAATCGCCCGTCACCCCTGCAACCGGCAAGGCTGCCGATCTTGTGCCCCGGACGGCTGAGTAGCGTCCTCAGGGCGATGCATTGACCGCCTGCCGATTCGTGCCGGTACGGCCCGGTTCCCCAAGGCTGACGGAAGATATGACTTGCATTCCGCCGGCGTCGTCACGATAACGCCACATCATGGCTTTCAAGCTGGTCTCGTCGGTTGCCGCCCGGCTTGTTCTTGCAGGAGCGGCGCAAAAAGGCCATTCTCGACGCAATATCGCGGCCCGCGCACAACCCGCGGCCGGCCGCCTCACTGGAGCACAGCCTGTGACGTCTTCGAGTCTCGCCCGCTGCATCGCCGGCAGCGCGCTTGTCGCCGTTCTCGCGGCAGCACCCGCCAATCTTGCCGCGCAGGCGACGGGTTCTGTGTTGCCGAGCAGTTCGACCGCCTCGGGCAACTATCTCGCGGCCCGCCATGCCGGTCAGCAGCGCGACGCCGCGGCAGCGGCAGCTTACTACCGCGCGGCTCTTAAGCGCGATCCGGGCAACAGCGAACTGCTCGACCGGGCCTTCCTGTCGTTTCTTGTCGATGGCGACGTGGATGAAGCGGTCAAATATGCCGAACGCGTCGTGCACGTCGACAAGAACGATCGCGTCGCCCGACTGGTTCTGGGAGTGAATGCGCTCAAGCGCAAGCAATATCCGGTGTCGCGCCGCGAACTTGCGCAGTCGATCCGGGGGCCGATCACCGATCTCACGGCTACATTACTGACCGCGTGGGGCATGTATGGCGGCAATGATGCCAAAGGCGCCGTCGCCGCGATCGACCGGCTCGCCGGACCCGACTGGTACGCGATCTTTAAGGACCTGCATGCGGGCCTGATTTACGATCTTTCCGGAAACCAGAAAGAAGCCGGCAGGCGTCTCGAGCAGGCTTACAAGCTCGACGCGAGTGCCCTGCGTGTGGTCGAGGCCTACGGCAGCTGGCTCTCGCGCAACCGTTCGCCGAAGGAGGCATTGGCGGTCTTTGAGACTTTCGACAAGACGCTGCCACGCCACCCCCTCGTTGTCGAAGCAATGAACAAGCTCAAGGGCGGCGAAAAGCTGCCGCCGCTCATCGCGAACGCACAGGCCGGCGCCGGCGAGGCCCTGTATGGTCTCGGTGCGTCGCTCGGACGTCGCGGCGGAGAAGATCTTGGCCTTGTTTATCTACAGCTGTCGCTCTTCCTCGTGCCCAATCATCCGCTGGCGTTGCTGTCACTGGCGGACCTTTATGAATCGCTCAAGAAGTCGGATCTGGCGATCAAGATCTATGAGCGTGTGCCGGCGAATTCACCACTGCACAGGAATGCGGCCATTCAAATGGCGGCGAACCTCGATGCTCTCGACCGCGCCGACGAGGCGCAGAAGCATCTTGAGGCGTTGATCAAGCAGCATCCGGACGACATGGAAGCGATCATGGCGCTGGGAAACGTGCTGCGCGGGCACAAGAAATTCTCCGAGTGCGCCGACGTCTATTCGAAGGGTGTCGCCGCTGTTGCCAAGCCGGAAAAGTCAAACTGGGTGCTCTTCTATTTCCGCGGTATCTGCTACGAGCGCTCGAAGCAGTGGCCAAAAGCGGAGGCCGATCTCAAGAAGGCACTCGAGCTCTATCCCGACCAGCCACACGTATTGAACTATCTCGGCTATTCCTGGATCGATCAGGGTGTGAACCTCGACGAGGGTATGGCGATGATCAAGAAGGCCGTTCAGCAGCGTCCGGACGACGGCTACATCGTCGACTCCTTGGGATGGGCCTATTACCGGATCGGCAACTATGAGGAAGCCACCAAGCAGCTCGAACGCGCAATCGAGCTCAAGCCGGAAGACCCGACCATCAACGACCATCTGGGCGATGCCTATTGGCGTGTGGGCCGCGTGCTCGAGGCAAAATTCCAGTGGGCGCACGCGCGCGATCTCAAGCCTGATCCGGAAGAGCTGCCGAAGATCGAGGAGAAGCTCAAGTCCGGCTTGCCCGAGGAAACGTCTTCCCAGGCAAAAGCCGGTAAGAAGAGCGGCGACGGCGGCTAGTCGATGCGCAGCAACGGGCTTCTCGCGTGAGCACGCTGCCGCCCGAAAGGGCTTTTGCCAAAATCAACCTCACCTTGCGCGTAATGGGCCGGCGCGCCGACGGCTATCACGAGCTGGAAAGCCTTGTCGCCTTTGCGGACGTGGGCGACGTCCTGACGTTCGAGCCCGGTGCCGGCGATGAACTCACGATAACGGGACCATTTGGGGACAAGACCGGCCCGGCCGAAGACAATCTGGTGCTCAGGGCACTCGGCGAGCTGCGTCGGCGTATCACCGGTCTGAAAGGTGGGCGCTTTCGCCTGGAAAAGAATCTTCCCGTCGCTGCCGGCATAGGCGGCGGATCTGCCGATGGCGCGGCCGCGTTACGGCTACTGGCCCGCGTCAACGATCTCACCATGAGCGACCCGCGCCTGATGGCCGCGGCAAGGTCCGTCGGAGCCGATGTGCCGGTCTGCGTCAATCCGATGCCACGGATCATGCGCGGCATCGGCGAGATCCTCGCGCCCCCGCTGAATCTGCCGCCGCTTCCTGCCGTTCTGGTCAATCCCGGCGTCGCACTGCCGACGCGGAACGTTTTTCAGCGATTCAAAAGTCAGCAGCGCGGACAGGATCTGGCCGGTGTGCCGACCCAAAGTGCCGAGTTGATCGATTTCCTGAAGCGGCACGACAATGATCTGACCACGGCTGCCATCCTTTGTGCACCTGTCGTCGGCGAGGTCCTTTCAGCCCTTTGCGACACGACAGGCTGCAAGCTTGCTCGCATGTCGGGCTCGGGTGCGACGTGCTTTGCACTGTATGGGTCGCACGAGGAAGCGAGCGGCGCGGCGCAGCGTCTCAGGAGCGAGCGCAGCGGCTGGTGGATTCAGGCAACGACCATTGGATCGGTGCCCGCAAGATCATGAATTCGCCGGCTTCGCGGGAAACGGTTGGCAATCTGCGCGCTTTGGGATAGGCAGCGATAGAGAGACAGGTGCACCATGAAAATGAGTCGGGCGGTCATTGCGATTATGGCGCTCTGCGTTATTGCTGCCGATCCGGCATTTGCCCGCGCGAAAAAGGCACGAGCGGGCCATTGCGTCGACCGTCCTTATGAGTTTTCGTGGAACTTTCTGTTGCCGGGACAACGCGAGCCGCGACCGAACGGGTGCGCGCCGCCGGTCTACAACTACGGCAAATATATCGGTCAGGATCCCGACCCTTATATCCGCCTTCAGTTGATGCGCGATCCGGCGACCGGATATTCGGCACACCAGAATTGAACCCACCGGAATCGTTCAATGCGCGCGGCCGATGCAGAAGGCCACGGCTTCCTCAAGGGCCGACTTGATCTTCGACGGCGGTACCAGCGCGAGCGCATCCGTCGCGATCGCGCCATAATGGCGGGCACGGCCGACCGTGTCCTCGATGGCATGATACTTCACCATCAGTGAAAGTGCCTGATCGAGATCGCCGTCGCGGATGTCGCCGTCGCCGAGAGTCCGATTCCAGAATTTGCGTTCGCTTTCAGTACCACGGCGGAATGAAAGAACCACCGGCAGTGTGATCTTGCCTTCGCGGAAGTCGTCGCCGACGTTCTTGCCAAGCTTGGCCGACTTGCCACCGTAATCAAGCGCGTCGTCGATAAGTTGAAACGCGATGCCGAGATTCATTCCGAACGAGCGGCATGCCGCGAGTTCGGCTTTTTCCTTTGCCGCCAGTGCCGGTCCGACTTCGCAGGCGGCTGCGAACAGTTCGGCAGTCTTGGCGCGGATAACGGACAGATATTCGTCTTCGGTGGTGGCGGTGTTCTTGGCTGTGCCGAGCTGCATCACCTCGCCTTCGGCAATCACGGCGGCTGCTGACGACAGAATTTCAAGGGCGTGTAGATTCGCGACTTCCACCATCATCTTGAAGGCCTGACCGAGAAGAAAATCGCCTACGAGAACGCTCGCCTCGTTACCCCACAGCATCCGGGCGGCGACCTTTCCGCGCCGCATGCTGCTTTCGTCCACCACATCGTCGTGCAGAAGCGTTGCGGTGTGCATGAATTCGACGGCGGCGGCGAGCTTGACGTGACCGTCACCGGAATAGCCTGCGAGCCTCGCCATCGCCAACGTGAGCATTGGCCGCAGGCGCTTTCCTCCGGAAGAGATTAGATGGTTCGCAACCTCAGGGATCATCGAGACTTCCGATCCCGTGCGCGCAAGGATGGTGGCGTTAACGCGCTCCAGGTCAGGTGCGACCAGTTCAACGAGACGATCGAGCGAGGCCGCGTTCGGGCTCTCAAAAGGAAGGACAACGGCCAAAATACATCTCCCGGCGGTGAAAAAGTGCGAGCATAGGAACGCCCTGCCCACGCGGCAAGAGCGCCAAATCTGGGTACCGCAAATTTGATGACGGCTGTAGTGGGCAGGTGGGGTCTTGGCTCAAGACAACATGGTCTCCGTCCGCTATTCCTATAGTTCCAGGCAGGCGGAAATGCATGCGTGAACTGATCCGTACGAATGACGCGGTCCTCGTGTCGGCAGTGGTCGCGCTGTTGAAGGGCGCCGGGATGTGGCCGCTTGTTTTCGACCAGAATATGAGCGTGCTGGAGGGCTCACTCGGCGTGCTGCCACGCCGTGTGCTTGTCGCCGATGGCGACGAAATTCGCGCGCGCAAGCTGCTGGAGGACGCCGGTCTCGGTCATGAGCTGCGTCCCCATGACGGCTGACAGCGAGACCAGTGAAGATGCCATCCTCGGCGGCAGGCTTCGCGTCCGCCAGCCGTTGCGCGGCCACCGCGTTGGCCACGATGCAATTTTGCTGGCTGCCGCTACATGCGCGCGTGCGACCGAGAAGGCGATCGAACTCGGCGCGGGTGTGGGTGCTGCGGGCTTCGTAATTGCCGCGCGTGTTCCCGGAATGAAAGTGACCATGGTCGAAATCGACCCGGCCCTTTGCGCCTTGGCGCGTCACAATGCGCGGCTCAATGACATGGACGAACGCGTCACTGTCATCGGCGCCGACGCCGAGAGCACCGACAGTCTCAAGTCGGCCGGCCTGTCGCCCGAAAGCTTCGACCGCGTGCTGATGAATCCGCCGTTTCTCGACGTGCGGCGTCACAACGTCTCCCCGGACCCCGGCCGCCGCCTTGCCCATGCCGGCGAGGCGGGCCTGCTCAGACGCTGGGTTGCGAGCGCCGCGTGGCTGCTCAAGTCAAACGGCGTGTTGACCTTGATTTGGCGGGCGGATGGCCTCGACGAAGTCATCGACGCTCTGCAGACGGCGTTCGGTGCAATTGCCGTGCTGCCCGTGCAGCCGCGGGAGGAGGGGCCGCCGATTCGCGTGCTTGTGAGAGCGGCCAAGGGGGCCAGCGGGCCGCAGAAGACATACCCCGTGCTTGTGCTCAACGACGAAGCAGGCAGGCCTACTCCGGCAGCGGAGGCGATTTTGCGCGAAGGGAAAACGCTGCAGATCGCGGAGGCGTGAGGCTGCCTAAATCCTGCGCCGACGCGGTAGAAAGCCGCGCCAGCGCTTTTCGCTGAGCTGGCGTCGCATGCGGCCGACGCTCTCGTCGCCCATATGCGAAAGCCCAATAACGCTGGCAATCAGAAGAAACAAAAGTGCGATTTTGGGCTCCATTTGCCGTCCCATTTATTGCGCCACAAGCCGTGGCGTCCCCCGCGTTGCAAGAAGCATTCCAAAGTTAAAAAATAGGCAAAGGTGGGTTTTTCGGCTGCAGCTCGCCGAAATTTGATGCTTCGTGATAGCTTGACGTCGGCAGGCCCGTGGTGCTCCGCAATTCTTTACCGCAGGCTTTGACTAAAAGGGCAGCGGCCAACTATCTCACTGCGATGGCAAGTTCCGCGACTCCTCCACCACGCAGGTCAGGCCGGCGCACGATCGAGTTTTTTACCCGATTGCTGCCGCGCCGGTTCCGCAGCGATGTTCCAATCGTTCCCGTCGTCCGCATCATCGGCGTGATTGGCTTGGTCACGCCGCTTCGGCCGGGCCTACTTCTGTCGACGGTCGCCCGCTCGCTGGAACGGGCGTTTACGATGCCGCGCGCCCGTGCGGTCGCTCTGGTCATAAATTCCCCAGGCGGCTCGGCCGCACAATCGCATCTGATCTATCGGCGCATACGGCAGTTGGCCGACGAAAAAGGCATCCCGGTACTGGCCTTCGTCGAGGATGTCGGCGCTTCGGGAGGCTACATGCTGGCCTGCGCTGCAGACGAGATCATTTGCGACCAGTTCTCCATCGTCGGATCGATCGGAGTGGTCGGAGGAACTTTCGGTTTTGACAAACTGATGCACAAGCTTGGGGTCGAGCGCAGGCTCTACACGGCCGGTGACCGCAAGGTGATGCTCGATCCTTTCCTTCCGGAGAAGCCGGAGGATGTCAAACGTATCAAGGCGATCCAGCAGGACATCCATGCGCACTTCATAGATCTGGTCAAAGCGCGCCGCGCGGGAAAGCTCAATGGACCGGACAAGACGCTGTTTTCCGGAGAATTCTGGCCGGCGGGAAAAGCGATCGAACTCGGCTTGGCCGACCGTGTAGGCGATCTGCGCTCGACATTACGCGAGCGCTTCGGCGAGAAAGTCTTTACGCCGCTGATATCCGCCGAGCGCTCGCTGCTTGGCCGGCGATTGCCCGGCGTCAACCTCGCCGACGCGATCGCGCGCCATCCAGGCCTTGCCGACGACCTGATCTCTGCGCTCGAAGTGCGCGCCCTGTGGGGGCGCTACGGCCTGTAGCCCTACTGGACAGGCTTGTTCCCGAACAATTTTGCGACGGCGGCGACCTGCTCGCGCTGTTCGGCGATCGAGGCCGCGAAGTCCGCAGCATTGCCCGGAGCCACAATTTGCGCCGTTGCCGTCATTCGCTTGACGATTTCAGGATCGGACGCCGCCTCTTTGACGTCTGCCGCGATCTTGTTGCGCACGTCGTCGGCGATGCCGGGCGGCCCGAACAATCCGACCAGGCCATCGAACTGAAGCGACGGGTAGCCTGCCTCGACCGCGGTCGGAATATTGGGAATGGCCGGCGCACGTTCGCGGTTCGTGACAGCGAGCACCTTTACCTTGCCCGCCTCGACCTGCGGGCGCACGATCGCGTAAGCAGGCATGTAGACCTGGATCACGCCGGAAGCGAGATCGGCTGCGGCACCTGCCGGATTCTTGTAGGGCACTTTCGCCATCTTCAGACCGACGGTGTGTAGGTATCCGGCAAACACGAAATCAGTGAAGCCGGTTGCCGTCGTCCAGTTCAGCTGGCCAGGCTTTGCCCGCGCCATCGCTTCGAGCTCTTTCAGTGAATTGACGTTAAGCGATGCAGGCACGCTGACTGCGACCACGGTCTTTGAAATGCGCGCAATCGGAATGAGATCTTTCGGATCGTACGGAAGCTTGTCATGAAAGTAGGGATGCGCCGTGAAAGAGCTCACTGGTGAGACTAGCAAAACGTGGTCGTCTTTCGCGCCAAGGAAGCTTGTGATGGCGACCATACCGTCGCCTCCCGGCCGGTTTTCGACAACGACCGGCTGGCCCCACTTTGCCGACAGCTTGTCGGCGAACAGCCGTGCGCCGATGTCGACACCGCTTCCCGGTCCGAGGGTGATGATGAATCGCACAGGCCGGCTGGGCCAGGCATCCGCCCCGGCGCTTGGCGCGGGCTGCGATAAATTGAGCAAAAGTGCGGCAGCAAGAATCGAAAATGCGTGTACGGGCTTTGCTAGGTTGCTCATGGATCCTCCCGTGCCGGTCGACCGATTGTCTGAGGTGGCCGTTGCGGCATTTGCCTGAATGAACCCCGCACGAGCCTAGCTTATCCATGCGCCGCCGTGCCAGCTTGACGGCCTGCGCGCGTTGTTGTCTCGTGGCTGCGGGGAAGTCTGCCCCGAAATTGCCGCGTTCGAGCCCGACGTTGCGGCGGTTGATAGCCAATCTTGGAGCTGACCATGCCGTCGTTCCTGTTGTCGCCAATTGTGAAGTGGTCGCTCATCGCTCTGGGCGGCGCCATGGTCGTGCACTGGGCGGTCAAAGAGGCGCGCCGGGTCAATGAGGAGCTCGAGCAGGCGCGCCGCGTGAAAGCGAGAATTGCGGACGCGGAAAATCGTCCAAAGCTGCGGCGTGATCCGGCGACCGGCGAATACCGGCTTTGACGTTCGGCAAGTGCCGCCGCCTCAGTCGATGTGACGGTTGCTGACGCTGTGGTGGCCGCCAATCATGGCGCCGAAAAAGAGCACAATCAGCACCCACCCGATGAGCTGAAATTCGAGCACGGCTGTCTCCCCCTGGCGGACAAGCGTCCGGATCGCGTGGGTAACAGCCGCTCTTCAACGGTGCGTAAATTCTGCTCGACTTGACCCTCCCTGGGGCCGCCTCTAGGGTCGAATCTCTTCCTGTGCTTAAGAATCAGTTTCCATCCGATGGCTGAAGCCAAACTTCGTGCCAGCGAGCGCACGCATCAAGGCAACCTGGACCCCTCCCGGTCCTTCCAGGGGCTCATTCTTGCGCTGCAGCAGTACTGGGCGAACTGGGGCTGCGTCATCCTGCAGCCTTACGACATGGAGGTTGGGGCAGGCACCTTCCATCCGGCGACAACGCTGCGGGCACTGGGCCCCAGACCCTGGAACGCCGCGTACGTGCAACCTTCACGGCGACCGAAGGACGGCCGCTACGGCGAAAATCCCAATCGATTGCAGCACTACTACCAATTCCAGGTAATCCTGAAGCCGTCGCCACCCGACATTCAGGATCTCTATCTCAATTCGCTCAAAGCCATCGGTATCGACCCGAAGGTTCACGACATCCGTTTCGTAGAGGATGATTGGGAAAGCCCGACGCTCGGCGCTTGGGGGTTGGGCTGGGAATGCTGGTGCGATGGGATGGAAGTTTCGCAATTCACGTACTTCCAGCAGGTCGCCGGATTCGAATGTTCGCCGGTCGCCGGTGAGCTCACCTACGGGCTCGAACGGCTCGCGATGTACGTACAGGGCGTCGACAATGTATTCGATCTCAATTTCAACGGTCGCGATGACGATAAGAAGGTCACCTATGGCGATGTCTTTCTGCAGGCCGAGCAGGAATACTCGCGACACAATTTTGAATTCGCAGACACGTCCATGCTGTTCGAGCAGTTCAAGATGGCGGAGGCGGCGTGCAAGAAATATCTCGATGCCGGCTGGGCCAACGGCGAGAAAAAGCGCCACCTGATGGCGCTGCCGGCCTACGACCAGTGCATCAAGGCTAGTCACGTGTTCAATCTGCTCGATGCGCGCGGTGTGATCTCGGTTACCGAGCGTCAAAGTTACATCCTGCGTGTGCGTGAGCTTGCAAAGGCCTGCGGTGAGGCCTGGCTGGCGACCGATGGTGGCGGCGCTGCTTGAATTTTGTATGCAGCGCAGCTGAGCCCTCGACCGCAACCGGGGACTGCTTCAATCAGGCCAAACGGCGTGGGGGCGCCACTCGAACATGCTGCTCTGGGCCATCTTTTTGATCGCAGCGGCGGTCGTCCTCTATGGAATCATCGTCTTTAACAGTCTGGTGCGCACGCGCCAGATGGCGAACGAGGCATGGAGTGGGATTGACGTCCAGCTTAAACGGCGCTCCGAGCTTGTCCCGAACCTGGTCGAGGCCGTCAAAGGCTATGCCACGCACGAGCGCTCCGTCCTCGAAGAGGTGACCCGCCTGCGTGGGGTCGCGCGCGACCTGCCCGCCGACAATGTCTCCGGCCGTGCGCAGGCTGAGCGCGCCCTGAGCACGGCACTCGGCAAGCTCGTCGCCCTTGCCGAGAGCTACCCCGAGCTCAAGGCGAATGCAAATTTCCTGAAATTGCAGCAAGAGCTGAGCCAGCTGGAAGACGAGCTGCAGTTGGCGCGCCGTTACTACAACGGAACAGTGCGAAACCAGAACGTTCTCGTGCAGTCGTTCCCGAGTAACCTGATCGCCGGCGCATTCGGGTTCGCTCCACGCGACTATTTTGAGCTCGCCGACGTATCCGAGCGTGATGTTCCGCAGGTATCCGTTGCCGGCCAGGCTCGCTGACGGGCCTCACCGATGAAAAACAGGCTTCATTCGGCGCTGAAATTCCTTCTGCTGTGGCTGGCAGTCGCATTGCCCGTACTTCTGGCTGCTGAACCCGCGGCGCGGGCCGCGGAGGTCATTCATTCCTTTGATTCGAGTGTTCGAGTCGCCAGGAACGGCGACCTCTTTGTGACCGAAGCGATACGCGTGCAGGCGGAGGGCCGCGAGATCAGGCACGGCATCTATCGGGATTTCCCGCTGACCTTCAGGGATGCCGGGGGTGTCGTGCGCGAGGTGGAATTCAAGCTGCTTGCGGTCGAGCGCGATGGCAGGCCCGAGCCGCATTCAACAGCGCGCCAGCATGGCGTCATCCGTATCTACGCCGGGGACAAGGACACCAACGTGCCACGCGGCGAACATACTTACGTCTTCCGTTACCGGACGGGGCGGCAGATCCGTTGGTTCGACGGCAAGCCGGAGCTCAACTGGAACGTCACGGGAAATTTCTGGCGATTTCCGATCGTGGTGGCGAACTACAACCTTCAGCTGGCGGGAGGCGAGCGACCTGTGCGCTGGACCGCCTTTACCGGCCGGCTCGGCGCGCGCGGGATCGACTGGCGCGGAACGATGGATACGACGACACTGATGGTGGCGACCACACGGCGCCTTCTGCCGGGCGAGGGCCTCACCGTCGTCGCCGAACTCCCCGCAACGGCCGTCGATCCGCCGAGCGAGGCGCAGCTGCTTTGGTACCGCTTTTATGACAACAGGGCGTGGATTTTTGGCGGCATCGGACTGCTCGTCGTGCTCGGCTACTATTTTGCGGCCTGGGAAGCGGTCGGCCGTGATCCCAAGGGCGGCGCCGTCATTCCCTTGTTCCACCCGCCGAAAGGCATTTCGCCCGCGCTCGCCAACTACATCTATGAGTGGGGCTTCTGGCGCAACAAGTGGCGTGCATTCACCGCGGCCGCCCTGTCGCTTGCGGTGCGCGGCCTTCTGCGGTTCGACGACAGCACCGGCCCCCTGATTCTGAAAGCGACTGGAAAAGATGAGCCGGGTAACGCGGACAAACTTCCGCCAGGCGAGAACGCAATCCTCAATTGGGTCAGAAACCAGGGTGGCGTCGCCGTCATCAGCAGCGACCATGGGGCGGCGGTCGCCAAAGCGGGCGATCTTTTCACCGAGAGCATCGAGTCGGAGAATCGCAACCGGTTCTTCCGTCACAACCTCGCCTACGTCCTTGCCGGCGTGGCGATGACGGTTGCCGTCGTCGTCGGCATCGTTGCCTTCGGCGGCCTGCAGGATGAGGACGTTGCGATCCTTGGCGGCTTTGCGATCGGCGGATTTGCCGTCGGTATAGTGGGTATTCATCTCGTGCAGATATTTTTCCAGGGCATCAGCTTTGCCACGCTGGTGCGCGGCGCGATGTCGGTCGCTTTTTTTGCGATTTTCGTTTCAATCTCGCAGTCGATCCTGAAAGGAGTAACGCCGAAAACGGTCATCGACGCTTTTCCCGCGGTCTGGGCCTTCGTCGAAAACTATCCCTTCGCATTCGTGCTCATCGGCGCGTTTACGATGGTGAACGGGCTGTTCCTCTACCTGCTGCGTGCGCCGACCGCGCTCGGTCGCCCGATCATGGATCAGCTCGCCGGGCTTCGCCTTTATCTGGAGACGGCCGAATCCGATCGCATGAATCTGAATGCGCCCGAAATTACTGCCGAGCGGTTCGAAGCGCTGCTGCCGTACGCCGTTGCGCTCGATGTCGAGAAGCCGTGGTCCGACGCCTTTGCCGCCGCGCTCCGCCGCGCGCGTCCGGGCGACGCCGACCCGATGAGCCACTATCACTCGAGCTGGAATTCGGGCGGTGGCTGGTCGGGCAGGAATTTCGGCAGCTCGGTTTCGTCGTCGATCGCAGGCGTCAGCAGTGCGCTCGCCAGCGCCGTGCCGGTCTCGTCCGGCTCTTCGGGGTTCTCCGGTGGGGGCGGGGGTTCAGGCGGCGGGGGAGGCGGCGGCGGGGGAGGCGGGTGGTAGGAACCGGACGCATGCGTGACAGCGGCGGGCCGCCTTGCTAGGCAGGCGCAACGCGCGACTTGATCCAAGCCCGGCCCGACATGCCCGACCTGCTGCTCGAATTTCTGTCAGAGGAGATCCCGGCGCGCATGCAGGCGCGTGCGGCTGAGGACCTGCGCAAGCTTGTGACCGATCGGCTTGTCGCGGCAGGTCTCGTTTATGAGGGCGCCAGGGCCTTCGCGACGCCGCGGCGTCTGGCGCTGTCGGTGCATGGCATCCCTGCGCGCCAGCCCGACATCAAGGAAGAAAAAAAGGGCCCGCGCGTCGGCGCACCGGAAAACGCCGTTGCCGGGTTTCTCAAGGCTGCGGGGCTCAAGTCGATCAAAGAAGCCAAGGTGCAGCCCGACAAGAAGGGCGACTTCTACGTCGCGGTGATCGAGAAACCGGGTCGGCCTGCAATTGAGGTGATTGCCGAGATGGTTCCTGAGATCGTGCGGACATTTCCCTGGCCGAAATCGATGCGCTGGGGATCGGGAAAGCTCAACTGGGTGCGGCCGCTGCATTCGATGGTGGCCACCTTCGGTCCGGAGACCGAAGAGCCCGAAGTTCTGAAATTCAGCGTCGATGGCATCGCGGCCGGCGACGAGACGCGCGGCCACCGCTTCATGTCACCCGAATCGTTCAAGGTACGACATTTCGATGACTACGTCGCAGGGCTCGAGACGGCGAAGGTTGTGCTCGATCCTGCGCGCCGCGCCGACATCATTCTTGCCGACGCCAGGAATCTTGCTTTCGCGCAGGGCTTCGAGCTCGTTGAAGATGAAGGCCTGCTGGCCGAGGCCGCCGGGCTTGTCGAGTGGCCGGTAACGCTGATGGGGACCTTCGACAAGGCGTTCCTTACGATCCCGGACGAGGTTATCCGCGCCACCATCCGCAACAACCAGAAATGTTTCGTGCTGCGCGACCCGCAGACGGCAAAGCTCGTCAACAAGTTCATCCTGGTCGCGAATGAAGAGGCGGCCGACGGCGGCAAGGCGATTGTCGCCGGCAACGAACGCGTGATTCGCGCGCGCCTGTCCGATGCCAAATTCTTCTACGAGACCGACCTGAGGACACGCCTGGAAGCCCGGCTGCCGAAATTCGAGCAGATCGTATTTCACGAAAAACTCGGCACCCAGGCCGAGCGCATTGCCCGTATCGTGGTGCTCGCAGGCAAGCTTGCTCCTCTGGTTGGGGCCGACGTCGCGAAAACCGAGCGCGCGGCGCAACTTTGCAAGGCCGATCTGCTCACGGACGTCGTTGGCGAATTCCCCGAACTGCAGGGCCTGATGGGCCGCTATTACGCCGAAGCGCAGGAGGAGGATGAGGCCGTCGCACACGCCATCGAGGATCACTACAAACCGAAAGGGCCCGACGATCTCGTGCCGTCCGATCCGGTGGCGGTATCGGTCGCGCTCGCCGACAAGATCGACACGCTGACCGGATTCTGGAAAATCGATGAGAAACCGACCGGCAGCAAGGATCCCTATGCGCTTCGGCGCGCGGCGCTCGGCGTCATACGCATTGTTCTCGACAATTCGTTACGGCTCTCACTGGGAAAGATGACCGGTGTATCGGCCGATCTGTTGTCGTTTTTCGCCGATCGTCTCAAAGTGCAGCTGCGTGAGCAGGGCGCGCGGCACGATCTCGTCGATGCGGTCTTTGCGCTCGAAGGCCAGGACGATCTGTTAATGATCGTCCGCCGGGTCGAAGCGCTCGGAAAATTCCTCGATAGCGATGACGGTAGGAATTTGCTCGCCGGCTACAAGCGAGCGACCAACATCATCCGCATCGAGGAAAAGAAGGACAAGCGCGAATACACCGGCGCACCAGATGCCGGGCGCTATCAGCTGCCGGAAGAAAAGGCGCTCGCAGAGGCGATTGCAACGGCGAAAAAGGAAGCCTCGACCGCAGTGGGCAAAGAGGATTTCGCCGGCGCTATGCGCGCAATGGCAAAATTGCGCCCGCGCGTCGATGCGTTCTTCGATAAGGTGACTGTCAACGTCGACGACAAGGCTCTGCGCGAGAATCGGCTGAAGCTGCTCAACGAAATCCGCGAGGCCACGCGCGCGGTTGCGGATTTCTCGAAGATAGAAGGCTAGAGCGGCCTCGGACCGTCGTGGGCGTATGATACCGGCGGAACTGCTGCTACCGTCTCGCCGTATCCTTCAAATGTCAGCCACCTGGGGAGCACATCATGGTCGTCGGTATCGCGCATTTGCAGCCTGTCGTTGCGCTCGTTGCCGGTATTCTCATTCTTGTCATTCCGCGCCTGCTCAACATCATTGTCGCGGTGTACCTGATTTTCGTCGGCTTGCTTGGCCTTGGGCTTTTCCGCTGACCGAGATTCGGGGCTTGCGTCGGCAGGTTCGGAAGTGTTTTTAAGAGGCGTCGGTCTCACAAAAGCTGTCGATCCATGGCCAAACGAAAACGTTCGCGCGTCAGCGCAAAAAGCAAGAAGCAGGCGATACGCAGGTCTGGGCGGGTCAAGCCGAAAACAGCGGCCAGGGCCAAAAACAAGTGGGTCTACAGCTTCGGAGGCGGCCGTGCCGAGGGCAAAGCCTCGATGCGTAATTTGCTCGGGGGCAAGGGCGCCGGCCTCGCCGAAATGGCGAATCTCGGTCTTCCGGTGCCACCCGGCTTCACGATCACCACCGAGGTCTGCACTTACTACTACGCGAACGACAGGCAGTATCCCAAGGACCTGCGCGGCCAAGTCGAAAAGGCGCTGGCGCAGGTCGGGCGCATCACCGGCAAGACATTCGGCGATAAAACCAACCCGCTTCTGGTTTCGGTGCGCTCGGGCGCCCGCGCCTCGATGCCGGGGATGATGGACACCGTGCTCAATCTTGGGCTCAATGACGAGACCGTCGAGGCGCTAGCGAAAAAATCAGGCGACCGGCGCTTCGCCTTCGACAGCTACCGGCGCTTTATCACGATGTATTCGGACGTCGTTCTCGGCGTCGGCCACGAGCACTTCGAGGAGTTGCTCGACCATCACAAGGAGCGCGAGGGGTATACGCTCGACACTGACCTCTCGGCCGACGACTGGGCCGAGCTGGTGGCGCGCTACAAGAAGCGCGTCAAGGACGAGCTGGGCCGGGACTTCCCGCAGGATCCGCACGAGCAGCTCTGGGGTGCTATCGGCGCCGTATTCGGCTCCTGGATGAACCAGCGAGCCATCACCTACCGCAAGCTTCATAACCTCCCCGAAAGCTGGGGCACGGCTGTCAACGTTCAGGCCATGGTCTTCGGCAACATGGGCGACACGTCGGCAACCGGCGTTGCCTTCACGCGCAACCCGTCGACGGGCGAAAAAAAGCTCTACGGCGAATTTCTCATCAATGCGCAGGGCGAGGATGTGGTCGCCGGCATCCGCACACCGCAGGAAATCAGCGAGGAGGCAAGAAAGGAGTCGGGCTCCGACAAGCCGTCGATGGAGCACACGCTGCCGAAAGCCTATGCCGAGCTCAAGCGCATCTACAACGTGCTCGAGAGGCATTACCGCGACATGCAGGACCTCGAATTCACCGTCGAGCAGGGCAAGCTGTGGATGCTGCAGACGCGCGCCGGCAAGCGCACGGCAAAGGCGGCGCTGCGGATAGCGGTCGAGCTTGCCAACGAAGGGCTGATTTCAAAGAACGATGCCGTTCTGCGCATCGATCCGCTCACCCTCGACCAGTTGTTGCATCCGACCATCGACCCGCGCGCACACCGTCACGTCATCGCGACCGGGCTTCCCGCCTCTCCAGGTGCGGCCAGTGGCGAGATCGTTTTTTCACCCGATGAGGCGGCGCAGCTCAAGGCCGACGGGCGGAAGGTCGTTCTGGTACGCGTCGAAACGTCACCCGAGGACATCCATGGCATGCACGCGGCTGAAGGTATCCTCACCACCCGTGGCGGCATGACCTCCCATGCTGCCGTCGTTGCGCGCGGCATGGGCAAGCCCTGCGTCTCCGGCGCGGGCTCGCTGCGCGTTGACTATGCCGCGGGCACGATGAGTGCGGGTGGACAGACATTCAAGAAGGGCGACTACATCACCGTTGACGGGTCGACCGGACAGGTTCTCGCCGGCAAGGTGGACATGATCGAGCCGCAGCTGTCGGGAGAGTTCGCAACTCTGATCGGATGGGCCGACAAGGTGCGCAAGCTCGGCGTGCGTGCCAACGCCGACACGCCTACTGACGCGAAAGCCGCGGTGCGTTTCGGCGCCGAGGGAATCGGGCTTTGCCGCACCGAACACATGTTCTTCGACGAAGGGCGCATACAGGCCGTGCGCGAGATGATTCTCGCCGACGACGAAAAGTCGCGGCGCGCGGCGATCGCGAAACTGCTGCCGATGCAGCGGGCCGACTTCGTCGAGTTGTTCGAGATTATGGCCGGACGCCCGGTGACGATCCGTCTGCTCGATCCACCGCTGCATGAATTCCTGCCGCACGGCGAAGAAGAAATCGCGGAGGTTGCGGCAGCCATGAGCGCCGACCCGGCGAAACTGGCAGCCCGTGCGGGCGAGCTTTCCGAGTTCAACCCGATGCTTGGATTCCGCGGCTGCCGCATCGCTATCGCTTACCCGGAAATCGCCGAAATGCAGGCGCGCGCCATCTTCGAGGCGGCTGTCGAGGCCGCGCGGCGCACCGGCAAGCCGGTCGTGCCGGAAGTCATGGTGCCATTGATCGCGACCAGGGCGGAGCTGGATCTCGTCAAGGACCGTATCGACGCCATGGCACAGGAGGTGGCGAAGGAAAAAGGCGCTAAGATCGACTACCAGGTCGGCACGATGATCGAGCTGCCGCGTGCAGCATTGCTGGCCGGTGAGATTGCGCAAAGCGCCGAATTCTTTTCCTTCGGCACCAACGATCTGACGCAGACGACGTTCGGGATTTCGCGCGACGACGCGGCAAGCTTCCTCAGTATTTACACCGCGCGCGGTATCCTGCCCGTCGATCCGTTTATTTCGATCGACCAACGGGGGGTCGGTGAACTGGTGAAGATCGGTGTCGAGCGGGGCCGCAAGGTCCGGCCGAGACTCAAGGTCGGCATCTGCGGCGAGCACGGCGGCGATCCTGCTTCTGTAGCCTTTTGTCACCGGGTCGGCCTCGATTACGTGTCCTGCTCGCCGTTCCGTGTTCCGATCGCCCGCCTTGCGGCGGCGCAGGCAGCGCTCGGGAAGGCGGTCGCCAGCCAGGCGTAGCGCGCCCCTGAATGTCGATTTTCGACCTGAAAAACCGTGTCGCCTTCATAGCCGACGGCGACAGCGGTATCGGTCTGGACATGGCCGAAGGGCTGGCCGGGGCCGGCACTTCGATTACCGACGCCAGCTTCAGGCTTCGTCACCGGCACGGTGATCGTCGTCGGCGGTGGGTCCTCGGCGCGGGTCTGACCGGACAGCAGCGTCTAAACGGCAACCTTGCCGAGGAAGTCCTCGACCTCGAGGCGTAGATTGCCGACCGCGTGCTCCACGGCTTCTGATGCATCGCGCACGACTTCGGCCGAAGCGCGCGTCTGGGTCGCGGCCCCGGCGACCTCCCCGAGCACAGCCACAACGTGGTTCGTGCCTTCTGCCGCGTTGGCGACGCTGCGCGAAATCTCGCCGGTTGCCAGGTTCTGCTGCTCGACGGAAGCTGCGACAGCCGATGTGTTGCTGTTGATCTCCTGCATGCGCGCGGCGATCTGCCGAATCGCCTCGACCGCTCCCGAGGTCGATTCCTGTACAGCCAGGATATGACTGGCGATGTCCTCGGTCGCCTTGGCGGTCTGCACCGCGAGAGACTTGACCTCCGAAGCCACCACGGCAAAACCCTTTCCGGCCTCCCCGGCACGCGCGGCCTCGATGGTAGCATTGAGCGCGAGCAGGTTTGTCTGCCCGGCGATATTGTGGATCAGCTTGACAACGTCGCCGATCTTTTGTGCGCCATCGGCAAGGCCCGCGATCTCATTGTCGGTTGCGCGCGCCTCGTTGGTTGCCAGCCCGACGACGCTGCTGGTTTGTGTCAGCTGGCGGCTGATTTCGCTGATCGATCGGGACAGTTC
>Ga0070741_10001482_pt1 | contig 71204 bp, 81 predicted proteins | sample Coa_R1_4_FD_66440 | JGI IMG/M metagenome (GOLD analysis project Ga0070741, IMG submission 66440) | Surface soil microbial communities from Centralia Pennsylvania, which are recovering from an underground coalmine fire - Coalmine... | ecosystem: Environmental > Terrestrial > Soil > Unclassified ... | reverse complement strand
GCAGATTGTCAAACGGCGGCCCGCCGATCCAGCGCTTGAGCGCGTCTTCGACCGCCGGCCAGGTCGAAGGCGTCAGGCTGCGCGGCTCGCGCTCGGCGGCCAGAAACTTCCAGCGAAAATTCCAGCGCGCATGCGCCGCCCGGCGCGGTCTCTGCTTCGCCCGCTGCCGCGCCCGCATCCAGGCCTCGCGCCGCTCCCGCGTCTCAGTACGCATAATCGGCCAGCACAATGTCGTCGCCTTCGGTCGCGGCGCGAAACGTGATCTTCGCGCCCGAAAGCGTGAAATCGCCGCCGGGCGCCTGGCGCAGCCCGTTGCGGTAAACCGCGCTCATCGAGGCCAGCGGAATATCGGGCAGGGTCCAGGCGCCATCAGCCCCGCGCACCGCCCGCTGGTTGAACTTGAAGCGCACATACAGCCGCCGCGGATTCGCGTTCCAGTCGATTGCGATCATCGGCCCCAGGCGCAGATGCATACTCTGCATTTCGCCCGCGGCTGACGGGTCAGCGTAGACGCCCAGGAGCTGCACGTCGGGCAGCGCGGCGCGCGCCCGGGAACCGAAAATCGCCCCGGCCAGGATCGCGATCATGCGCCGCCGCATCTCCATAAAACAAACGCCCGCGCCACGAGGTCGCAACCCGTCGGCGCGGGCGCTCTGTCCAGCTCAGAAGAGACTCTGCTCTTTCCGAACATTTTGCCACGGATTTGTTAGATTAAAAAAAAAAGTGCAGTTCGAGTGATCAGTTGGGGAGAAAGGACAAGGCCCGGTCTCAAAGCCGGGCCTTTTTTGTAGGGGATCTGGTGAGGTATTCTTGGGAGGGATGCAGGCCTGGTTTCCCAGACCCGCAGTTTAGCTGGCACTCCGATTACCGCCGCTTATAACGGACGGTGACCGTGATCGCAACGGCCATTGCGATCGTGACAGTCAGCGTGATGTAGAACATCCGCTGCCTCCTTTCTGCCAAACGTAGATTAGCCGGTTCGGAGCCACCCGGACCGGCCCGCGTTTGGACGCCTAGGACGTCCCGCGTTCCACGCGGCAGAAAACTTATTCTACGTGGCCCCCGAACTCCGCTTCGCACTCTTGCCAATACGGGCAGTACTTGCGCGAGCACGTCGTCGAGTTGCGGTTCGGAAACACGCGCCCTTCGCGCATGCCTTCCTGAATGTGCGGGTACAAGGTCTGCGTCATACGGATGTCAGCTTCGCTCACGCGATAGGGCAGCGTGACGAGCTGCGGGGTTTTCGTGTTGACGAGCGTATCGAGCCGCACTTCGCCCGATGCGCTGGGCGCGAGCTGCACGTACGTCGCGACCTGAAACGCATACCCGGGGTTGATCTTCGATGGCTTGCGCCCGCTCGATTTCAGATCGATGATGCGCCCGTGCACATCCATGAGGTCCACCACCCCGCGGACGTGTACCCCGCCGATCGCGCCCGCGACCGGCATCTCGATCTTGGCCGGCTCGATCTCGGGCGCGGCTTCGTCCAGGTACTTGCGGGCCAGGATGGCCGCTTCCTGCTGGAGCTGGCCCAGATCGTCGGCGCCGTCGAATACGGCGCCCTCGCAGGCCGCTTCCCAGGCGCTAGAAAAGATTTCGGCCAGGTCGTCGGCCTCCAGGGTCTGTCCGGCCCGCTTCGCCTTCATGTAGGCCTCGACCACGCGATGGATCACGATCCCGCGCACCATATCTGCACGTGGCGGGTCGGGCAGCCCCATCGCGTATTTGAACCACCAGCGCGCTGAGCATTCCAGCCACAGTTTCGCCTTCGACGGCGAGAGCGTTTCGCCGAGCGGCGCGGGAGCGGCCAGGGCCGCTCCGCGAGTGAGGGTTTCAGGCGACATGCGCGCCTCCGTTCCGGGAAATGTGGATGAACGCGCTCAGCAGGACCGAGCGCACATCTTCGGCCTTGACAAGGCCTTCGTGGCGCGCGCTATAACGAAGCGCGGCGGCGTATACATCGATGATCGCATTGGTCTGCGACAGCAAAAACTGCCCCCATCCCTGGTGCATGTTGTGCTCGGGCGCGCCGGCCGCGGCCGCGTGCCCGTTGACGGGCGGTTTGTTACCATTGCCGTTGGAAGTGGCAGTAACAGATGGCTCAACCACCGGGGCGGGTGTTCGCGCACCCGTCCCGGCGCCATTCTCGACCGCGAACGTCCCATCGCGCTGCTCGCCGATCGGGTTGACCCGCTTCACGATCCACTGAATCTGCTTCCGGCCGCGCCCCATGTCGAACTCGAATCGCCCGATCTCGACGGGCTCGCCCTTCTCGATGTTGAGCTTCATGAGTTGCTGTTCGATAATCTGACCCGCTTTCGTGGCGACGAAAAACACGCGGCCGTCAGTCGTGCTGTACATGTATTGCATGCCGTCGAATCCGTAGTCCGATTTGACGGGCTTGCCTTCGAGATACGCCAGGCGCATCTCGACGGGCTTGTTGATCTCGAACTTGATCTTTTCCATTACGCCACCCCCTTCGAAAACTGGTTGAGAACCGAGCGCAGCGGCTCGGCGACTTGGGCGTTGCGCGCGGGCTTGCGGGGCGTGGTGTCGATCCACGCCTGCATGCATTGCGGGCGGTGCGTTTTCAACGTGCCGCGGCCGTCGCAGATCGTGCACGGCACGGACAGTTCGGCGGACATGCGGATACGGCCGCCGCCATGGCAGAACCAGCAGCGTTTCGGGGTATTCGGCGTCTCGTTCATTTCGTTTCTCTCTTTCGCGCGTTATCGACTCGCGTCGTTGCTTACAGTCTTAGAATCGCACTGTAAGCAGCGCTGGTCAAGCACCGAACCAAGCATCAGGTACTGTGTGCTGCCGGGCGAGTACCCAGTACTTGTCCAGCGCTGATTACGCTGGTAAACTATGGGGGCGTATGGCCAAGAAACCAGCCTGGGAAACACGCATGGACGCTTTCGAAGAGCGAATGCGGGCGCAATGGGAGGTGAGCCAGAAAGAATGGATCGCATCCCATAAGCAGCATCGCGAACGCATGGACTCGATTGACCGGCGGTTGAGCGCCACATCCAAACTGTTGCACTATGGCGCCAAACTGTTAATCCAGATCGCAGAAGCGCAGAAGAAACTGATCGAGAATCTCACCGTGCCGCGCAACGGGCATGAGGGGCGTACGCCATGAACAACGTGCCGAAGAAACATCCCGGTGCCGTCGCTCTCGGCAAACTCCGTATGCGGCAACTCACGGACGAGGAAAAGGCGGCTCTTGGGCGGAAGGGTGGCCTGAAGGGCGGCAAGGCCCGCGCCAAAGCGCTGAACGCTGCCAAGCGGAAAGAGATCGCCCAAAAGGCCGCAGCGAAGCGGTGGGGGAAGAAAGAAGCGAAATGACACCGAACGGAAATTCCCGGTTGGACCGGATCGAGGCGAACCTGGAGCGGCTCACGGATGTGGTCGGCCAGCTTGCCAACGTAACCCGAGACGCAATTCTAAAGCTCGCCGAAGCCCAGAATCATACCGAGGAGCGCCTGAACGCGCTCATCAAGGTCGTCGATTCGATCGTGCGCGACCGGGGGCCGCAAGCGTGAGCGGGTATGGCTCTATGAAATCCATCTCCGATACTGAAGCGGGAGTTCTTTCGGAGGAACAGCTTCGCCGAGCTCGCGAGCAAGTTCATCGGCAAACGAAAACGATTCTGGACGCCCTCGGCGCAGCCACTCCTGAAAAACTCTTGGAAATGCTGCGAGGATTCGAAGGCCCCGTTCCATAGAATCCAGATCGGGCATGTTGGCTCTCAGTGTAAAAGATAGCATCGTAACCATACGATGAAGGAGTGATCGTACCGATGAGCGAGAGCGAATACGACGCGACGATCGGCCGCCTGGTCCGGCAGCATGGCGCTACCAGGAAACGGATGACGGAACTGACCAGGAGGCTCGGTCTCCTCAGTCAACTTCTCAGTGGACTGAGCCAAGCGATTGCGCTCGATCCTATGGGAGGCCTGCAGAACCGCGCCAACGTCGATGTCATTCTGCACGAGATCGGAGAGGACTTTAGCCCGGCGCTGCTGCGCGGCCTGATCGCGGAATATTACGAGGTGAAAGGCGCCCTCCAGGCTGAAAGGGACCAGCTCCGCTCGTATGGCATCGAGTGATTCCCCGCGAGCGTCATCTATGGCCAGAAATCTTGACAGCACCTTACAGGCCCTCTACGATTCCGAAATCAACGTAACCATCACCATGCTCTGGGATGGCGGCTTCGATTTCGCCCTGTGCTCCTACATGGACGAGCGATATAGCGACATGTCGACGCCGGGATGGCATAACGTCGGCTCGGCCGCCGAGCTCGCCCAAGCCCTGCACGCCGCAGCGATGGAGGAATATCCCGAAAGCGATTACGCCAGGAAGGAACGCGCCGGCCCTTCCCCGGTCCAGTGAGGCCCCGATGAAGCCCATCTCCGAATGGCTCACGAAAGCGCAGGTGGCGCAGGCCTTGCGCGTCAGCGAGCGCACGGTCGACCGCCTGCACGCCCGCGGGCGCCTGGCGAAGCACGAGCGCGGCCCCAATGTGCCGGTCTATAATCCCGATCAGGTGTTGCGCTTAGCGAGAGAAAAGGGCCTGTCCGTCCCTGACGGACAGGCCGCCCTGCCGGCCCCCGGCGGCCAGCTCGTGCCCGCGCGGCTCTTCGAAGCCCTGGCCGCGATCCCCCCGCCCGGGCGCGACGCGCTGCCGCTTGCAGAGCTGCGGGCCAAGGTCTATCTGACCACCGCCGAAGCCGTGCGCTATACCGGCCTGCCGGCCGCGTATCTGGGCGAGCTGGTCGCGCGAGGAAAGCTCAAGCGGCTGGAGCACATGCGGCCGTACCGCTACCGGCGGGCGGATCTGGAGAAACTATGACCCGCCGATCGCTGCTTGCGCTGCTCGCGGGCGCGCCTGGCGGGTCGATGCGGGGCGCCGATCCGTGGTGAGCCTGTCCAACCCTGTCGGACACCTGTCGGACAGAAATCTGAGTGTGTCACGCTTAGATTTGACGGAAAATAGTAAAAAACCGGGGCGCGCATCCTGGTGCGTTTGTGCGCACCTGCGCACAAACGACCGAGAACTGCGAGCTTTCGCACGCTGTGCGCACTATCCCGGTAGTTCATAAATCTGTCATATCCTTCGTGCGGTGAAAATGCCCGGCGCGCGGCCAGCGCCGGGTTTACTTCTTGCGCGACTTGCCCGCCTTCGACAGCGCGATCGCCACGGCCTGGTCCTGCGGCTTTTTTTCTTCTTTGACCAAACGCCGAATGTTCTCGGATACGGTCTTCTGCGACTTCCCTGGTTTGAGCGGCATGCGTTTACTCCTGTTCGTTGGCGGCCTGCCAGGCCGCCCACAATTCGGGCGAGCGCGCTTCTACACGCGCCAGCAGATCCTGAAGGTGCTGCACGTCGATCACGATTCCGGTCACCCCGCCCAGCAGCTCGGCGAATTCGGGATCGCGGGCGAGCGCCGGCATGCGGTTCACCAGCCCCAGTAAGCCGTCGTGGATCTCGCGGCAGCGGGCGGCGAGCGCGGCCGGATTCATCGCAGCCGCGCCAGCGCGGCCGCCAGCGCCCGTCGCGCGCGCCGCACTCGTGGCGAAAGTGCTCGAGCTGGTTTTCGATCTCGCGTTTACTGCGCATCTTTCGAGACTAGTACACAATCTCTGAACTGCCGGGGGGTGCCATCATTGTGGCCTTTTGTAGCCGCCCGCCGGGCGGCGCCCCGCCCCTATCTCCATGAGCAGACGGCACTTAGCCGTGTACAAACCATGTGCTTTGAGCACACACCTCACACGCGGCACTTGCTACGTAGAATCAATGCGCCAATACCCTACAGGTTAGGAGACTTTGTACACACCCCCTTTTGCGAGGTCTTTGAACACACCAGCGCGCAATCCTTTGCGGATGGTGGTTTGCGGAACTTTTAAGATGCGCTCGATCTCGCGCCAGCTCTTGCCTTCATTGCGCAGGCGCAGCGCCTCGTCGCGCCGGAAGATCTTCACCGGCCGGCCGCAGTGCTTGCCTTTGCGCTTGGCTTCGGCCACGCCGGCACGCACGCGCTCGACGATGATCGAGCGCTCGAGCTGCGCCAGCAGCGCAAACAGCCCGAGCACGAACTGGCCCATCGGGTCCTTTTGATCGGTCGATACGTTCTGCGTGATCGAACGCAGCGATACTCCCACGGCATCCAGCTCCAGAACCGTATTGATGAACTGCTGCATGGAGCGCGCGAAGCGGTCGATCTTCCACACCAGAATCGTGTCGAACTTGCGCATCCGCGCGTCCTGCATCATGCGTTCGAACACAGGCCGGTGCTTCACGCTCGATTGCGTCTCCATGTATTCGACCGACTCCCAGCCCGCGCGGCGCACATACTCGCGCAGGTCTGTCATCTGCATGTCGGTGCTTTGTTTGTCGGTGCTGACCCGCGCGTAGATCGCGCACTTAGTAACTGGTTTCATGGCAAGATACTAACTCATCCCCGCTGCGCGTCCGGGTTCTTTTGCAGATACGCCGCTTCGACCGCCAGGCGCGCCATTGTGGTCGAGATCTTCGGAAACTGCTGCTCGAGCAACTCGCCGGCTATGGCCAGCATATAGAGCTTCACTTCGCTGCCGGTCTTGAGCGTGCCGTCGAACAGCCGCGGAAACTTCGCGTGAATCCGGTCGAGCGCGCGGTCATCGGCCAGGGTCGGCGTGATGCCCGCGGCGATCTGCGCGGCCAGGTCCAGATAGGGCAGGGCCTTGGGCACGAGCTCGGCGACCGTGTCGATCGCGCGCCTGGCCCGCCCGGTAAACAGTCCCGCCAGTTTGCTCCAGAAGCTCATCGTTTCTCCCTATTCCGTCATGGATTGCTGCGGCTGCGGCCGGAACGAGCCCAGCCCGAGCACCGGATGCATCATCAGTTGATTGCGGATGTCATGGATGTTTTCGCGCGCGCGCAGCACTTCCTTTTCGAGCGAATCCTGCCGTTTCTCCAGCCGGTCGACCGAGCGCTCCAGAATCTGGTTGCGCGTGTCGATCGAGCGCAGCTCCTGCGAAAACCGCGCGATCTCTTTGGTCTGCTCGTCGTTGGCCCGGGCGATCGCATCCATGGCCGGCCGGATGTCCCGGAGCTGCCGCACCTCGGTATTCAGCCGGCTCACGCTCTCCGACATTTCGCGCATATCGCGCTTCATCGAATCCACCGAGCGCACATACTGGCCCGCGTTGCGCGACAGATACAGCACGATCGAAGCTACGACCGAGATCACCGTGAAGATGTGGCCGACATCCAGCGTCCAATCAAACCTCATGGCGTCTCTTTCCGCTCGATCACCTCGATCGACCGCTCGTTGCCGCTCTTGGTTTCCTTGTCGTTCATCGAGCGCCCCAGCACGCCCAGCGCGAACAGGATGATGTCTTCGGATTTGGGCACGTGCAGCAGCGCGCAGATCGCGCCGAAGGCGATCAGCGCCAGGCACACGATGATGTGGCCGGCGTTGGTTTCGAGGGTTCCGACCTTCATACGGCCTCCTCGATTTCCAGAAACAGGTTGGCTTCGGCCTGGCGGCGGCGCGTCAGGCCCGCGAGCGGCTTGCCCGCGGCTTTGTTGATGTCCAGAAACTCGCGCGCGGCATCGAGGCGCCGCCGCTCGCGGATGGCCGCGACCAGCTTCGGCGCCGTCTTGGCCAATGCCCGCGGCCCGCCCTTCAAGTTGTACGTGAGGGATACCAGCGCGTCCCATTGCCCCTGCGTCAGCTCCACGCCGGCGAAGACCTCTTCCAATTCCCGCTCGAGTTTCGCCAGGTGCGCGTCGAGCAGATCATCGGCCATGGCCGGCGTAATCTTCACTCCGGCCATGACGCCGTGCGTCGTGCCCCACCCGACGGTCCACACGCCGCCCGCATCCTGATAGGCGTCACAGTGCGAGCACGCGCCGCGCTCGAATCCGGCGCGGTCCTCGAACTGCCGGATCAGGTCTTTGCCTTTCTGGCTGGTCCGCATTTAGTACCTGTGGTTCTGTTGGTTTTTTCGTACTTCGCTTACGATCGATGCATGTGGCAGCGCTGGCGCGACCGGATCGGAGACTCTATAGAAACTTGGTGGGAGCAGGATGGGTTTCTCTTGCTGCTCGTCGCTATGTTCGCATGCGCCTTCTCTGGAGTGCCGTGGCTCATGGTGATTCCGATCATCTGGATGGGCAGCCGGGACTAATCCTTATTGCTGGGAACCAGCGGCAATCTGCCGAAGTTGATCCTCATACTCCTGAATTCTCGACAATGCCGTACCTATCGTCGCGCCGGCACGGGTTGCCGGGCGGGCCCGCTGCCCATAGTTCAGTGCGATCGCCAGGTGCGAGCGCACGGCCGGATCGTTTAAAACCATCTGTATCAGTCCGGCCGCCACGGCGAGCTTATTGCTTTCCGTGATGCCTTTCGCGACGCCGCTCGTGATCAAGGTCTTGAGACCGCCGCCGGTCGCGTTGGACGCCTTGTTCACTGCTTTCTCCAGAACCGGGGACAGATCGAGTAGTTTCGCCTCCTTGGCGTTCAGCGCGGATAATTCCGGTAATGCCGCGACCAGCTCGTCCTTGATTCCGCGGGCCAGCGCTTTCTTGGCCTCCACTTCGGCGGTCGACATTTTGCCGAACTCATTTTGCAGCTCGCGGTATGTGTTGACCTTAATCGCCTGGCCTTGCCCTACCGGCATCGGCCGCCAGCCCTGAAGCGTTGATTGAATCGGTTGACCCTGCGCATTGACCAGCCCGGCCGGCTGAGCCGGCTGCGGGCCCCATTCGCGTGTGAACTCGTCCTGTACGCGCTGGATGGGCCGTTGGCTCGATTCGCGCGTCACCGTTTCGAATTGTGGCTTCACGTCTTCGGCATAGCGCGCGATCTTCTCGGTATCGAGCGTGAGGCCTCGTTGGCTGCCGGCCTGGATCGTCCGGTTCACGTCCTGATTGAGATCGACGAGCAAATCATAGAGCCGCCGCACGCCGCTTTCTGTGACGGGCAGGGATGATGCGAGGCCGGTGCGCGCAAGCTGACGCACGTCTTCAATCGGCGTACGGACCTCGTATCCCCCACGCAGCGCCGTACGGTACAAATACTGCGGCACTTGGGCGGCGGTCGCTGCGGCTTGGACCGCCTGCTTCGGAATGAGGATCGGGCTCGTCGCCTCGCTCACGGTTCGCGCCGTGCGGGAGGCTGTACCCGCCACATCGGCCAGGCGCGAGGCCTTCGCCGCATCTGCGGCTATTTGCAGGCTTTTGGTAGCACCGCCCGCTGCATCGGCCAGCGCTGAAAGATCGGCGAGCACTCCCACCGGATCGGTTTTCAATGTTTCGGTGAACTGATCCCAGCCGCCATACCGCTGCTTGTAGAGATTCACCAGCGCGTTGACGTTCTGACGGTAAGCGGGAGCGCCGGAGAGCCCCAGCCCGAGCCCGCCGAGAGCAGCCGCAGTTTCTTTTGGATTACCCACAGCCGTCGCGATATCCCCGACGAAACGGGCTGCGCTCGACGGGATGTTCGCCAGCATTTGATTGGTGTAATCCAAAACCTTCTGCCCGCCGACACGCGATGTCTGATTCAGGCGGTTGCGGATCGCCGCGGAGATCTCTTGGTCACTCATGGCTTCGGGAAATTCGACGTTTCCGATGCCCGGCACCTCGACAACTTTTGGCATTTTAGCGGACCTCCTCGATGTTCCCGGTTTGTGGATTGAATCGATGCGTGGCTTTCTTGTCGCCAGCGCCGCCGGTCCCCTGCATCTGACTCAACACCTTCGTGGATTTCTGCGAGAGCAGCGGCTGCTCGGGCGCTTTCCCCATACCCCGCATGTACTTGTCCTCAAGCGCGGCAACGCGTGAAGCCAGCATCTCCGTTGCCGTCTGAATCGCGGACTGCAATGCCGGCCAACTGTCCGCAGCATCGATGGCATTCTGCCATTGCTTCACTTCGCCTTCCGTCGCGATGCCGCCTTTAAATGCCTTGGCCAGTTCTTCGCTCACGCCGATGCGAGCCGTCTGGAACGGTTTGACGGTCGATTGGCCGAACTCGCGGGAAAGGAAATTCGCAAACGTGTTGTACGCTCGCAGGTTGACGTTGCCGAGCTGCTTGCCGGCGTTGTAGAGCGTTCCCAAATGCCCGATCGCCGTGTTGATCGCGGTGATGTTGTCGGCGTCTTTCCCGCTCGTGAACGAGGCCCGCAGTTTGTTCCGCGCCGGGAACTGCGTCGCGTCATAGCTCGGGTCGACCTTGTTCACCCAGTAATTGATCGCCTGGTTGGTGGGGTTATTGCGCCCGAGCGGCGGCGTGGGCGTCCGGTACTCGATGATCGCCTTGACCTGGCCGCGAATATTCTCGGGCACCTGGTCGATGGTCGCGCTCTGCTGGCCCGCCATTGCCGGCGGCGCGACGAACTGCGTGACCGGCCGCGATGCCGCGGCATGCTGCTCCAATACCCTCAGCGCTTGTTTCGCCTGCGCCCTCTGTTCCGGCGGCGCGTTCGGATCATTCGCGACCATGGCCAGCTCGGTCGGCGTGTTCGGCATGGTCTGCCGGATGTTGACGGCCTGCTCGGCCGGCGTCATCCCCCACATGCGCACCTGCGCCGGCGTCTTCGCCGGATCGAACTGCTCGGGCGGCGGCAGTGTGCGGGCGTATTTCAGAGGCAGATCCTCGAGAATCGCTTTATATTGCTCGGCATTCGTGGCGCCGGCGAGCTTCGCCGCGATATCCGCCCGCACCCGCGCATCGGCCTGCGCCTCCAGGCCCGGCTGCTCGGCCGCCAGGCGCTGCGCACTCGTCACGGCCTGCTGGGCGTGGGATGCGGCCGTGACTTCCTGGGCCGCGGTTTTGCGCCGGTTGAGTTCCGCTTCGATCTGCTTGTCGGCCGTGAGCGCATTGGCCACGTGCTGCTGGAGCCAGGCGTCGCCGGGATAGAACTCCGGCGCGTCGGCCGGCGAAATATTCCCGTTCTGAATGAGCCGGGCCCGTACGCCGGGATAGAGGGCCTGCCGCTGGCCGGGCGGCAGCGACAGCAGGCCTTGCGCCGCATTGCCCACCGCCTGCGCGTGCCCCTGCGTCAGTTTCAGGTCCTCGAGCTTCGCCTGCGTCAGCGCCTTTTTGTGCTCCAGGATCGAGTTCTGGATCTTCAGCATCGTGTCGGGCGACACCTTGCCCGCGACCGATTCGAGCACGCGATCCAGATCGCCGCCCGACTGCGCCCAGGCCTGCCGCAACACCTGCTGGTCCGCGATCGCCTGGCGTTGCAACTCATTCTGCATCGCAAGCGTCTTCAGATGCTCCTGCTGATACTGCTGCTGGCCCGCGAGCGTGCGCAGCGTGAGCACGCGCTGCTGGGTCTCGAGCGGATTCTCGGGCGGCCGCACGCCGAGAACGATGGATGGATCGATGGGCATCAGTACATTCCCCCGGCAGCCGACGTCCAGTAGCGGGGATCGTAGGGCATGGTGGGCGAATAGGCCAAGGGACTCGAGGCCGGAGCCGCGGCCCCCGCTGTCAGCGCCGGCGCCGCCGGCAGAACCATCGGCATCGGCGCCGCTTGGCCCAGCGTGGGCAGGGCATACTGCATAGGCTGCGCGACTCTGGGTTGGGTCCAGCCCATGTCCTGGCCCAGCATCTGGGCGCTGCCCGCCAGACCCGACAGCATCCCGTTCCAGGCATTCGCGCTCCCGACATGGCCCGCCGCCTGCGCATTGCCGGCGCCCATCTGCGCCTCAGCCAGGCCCCGCGCGGCGTCCATCCCGAACCCCCCCGCGAGTTGCGCGCCGCCCATGATGTTGCCCGACGTGCGCGCGCCGGTACTGGCGGCCAGGTCCGCGAGGTTGGTCGCGGCGTTTTGCCCCGAGCCCGCCAGGCCCGACAGCATCGTGTAGCGCTGCTGCTGGCCCCGCATAAACCGGTCGAAGGCGTTGGCGTACTCGCTCGACGCCGCGCCCTGCGCGTAGCGCGTCAGCGCCTTGAGCGTGGCGCCGCCGAGCGCCCCGCCGCCGGCCGCGGCCGACCGCTGGACCGCCTTGTTCCCCTCGTCCAGCCGGAACTGATAGCCCGGGTCGTAGGCCTTCATGTCGGCCGCCGTAAACGTGCGTGAGAGATCCCCGCCGGGCGCCAAGAGCGAGCGCAGCGACGTGAGCGCTTCGGCGCCCGCCTGCTGGTAGGGCGAGAGCGCTTCCGTGCCGCGGGTATACGCGGTTTCGAGCGCCTGGTTGGCGTTGGTCACGCCCTCGTTGACGCCCGTGATCGCGCGCTCGCCGGCGGTCGTGAACGTCTGGCCGGCGCGCCCAGCGGCGGCCTGCTGCGCGGCGGCCGCGTTCTTGGCCGCGCTCCGCCCCTGAAGCCCGCCTACAACCGATGTGACGCCGCCGACGATGGCCGGAATCGCTGCTGCAACTGGCATGGGTTTACTGCACCTCCTCCGGGCTCAGCCCGAGCAGAATCTGGTCCTCAAGCTGCCCGCCCTTCGCTATGGAGCGTTTATTCACTCCGAACTCCGTCATCCCCGCCGCCCGCGCAAACCGCAGCGCCAGGCGGTTCGACACCGGCACATTCGTGATGATGCGCTTACACGGCGTATGCGCGAAGATCCAGTGCGCCATTTCCCGCGCCGCCCGCTGGCCGCGCTCGCCCCAGGCGCACGGCAGCAGGCACGTGTGCACCTCGTAGCACACGGCATTATGCGGCTGAAAGATCCACATCCCCAGCAGCTCGCCTTTGTCCCACACACTCACGTACTGCATTCCCGGGTGCGGCTCGTACTCTTCCGGCGGCGGCGAGAAATCATCCGATACGTGCTTGTAGACCGCCGGATGCGTCACCACCATGCGGATCAGATCGCGGTCCTCGGTCGGCGCGAACGTGAACGCGCTCGCAAATACCACCGTCGCCGTCATCGCGACCGCCTCCGCGGCACGATCAGCGCTTCCTCGGGCCGCGTGGGATAGGACCACGTCAGACGCCCGCAGTCGCCGCAGAGGAACCCGTGCATCTGCCGCTTGCTGGGCCATTCGGTGTACATCACCAGGTAGCCTTTATGCATGCCTGTCCAGTGGAGCAGGCGATGCCAGATTCGCCAGCGTCTCATCGGCCCGCCGTCACGTCACCAGTTTGACGCCGAACTCCGCGGCGTCGATCGCGCCCGGCGTCCACTGCCCGCCGCCGTCCGGGTTCCGCTCCCAGATCTCGCGCGTGTCGCCCCAGCTCGTGTTCAGCGCCTTCACGTTGGCGCCGGCGTGATCCGCGCCGCCCGACACGCACACCGCCGCGATCTGCCGCTGTCCGGCATCCTCTTTCTGCGCCCAGGTATTCAATTGCACTCCCTGAATGTCCGAAATCAGCGTCACCGCATCGAAGAAATACGTGTCGATCGCTCCCGCCGTGTCCGCGTGCACGTACGAAGTTGCATCGTCGGGCGGATGCTCGTTTACCCGCGCATAGTGGTCAGTGCCCGTGTCCGGCGTCCAGTCCGTGTGCGAGCCATCGGCCCGCGGGTACACGCAGATCACCTTCGAATCGCCCAGGTAATCGGTGTTGTGCGAACCCGTGTCGTCGAGCACATACAGATCCTGCCAGTTGCCGACGTTGAGCAGCACGTAGTAGTACGAGAAATCTCCCAGCAGAATCGGATAGCCCGTGCCGCTTTGGACGAACACCGGCGCCGGGTCCGAGAACACGGTCTGCTCGTTGACCCGGAGTTCCACGCCCATGGCGTTATCCGAACCCGACCAGGTCAGCTTGAGTTCGAGATAATACCATTGGTTCACCTGAATGTTGTCGGGCGGCAGCGTAATGATCCCGCTATTGGCCTGAATCCCGCTATAGGAACCGCCCTGGAGCTTCCAGCCCTCATAATGCAGGTACAGTGTGCCGTCGCTGATCGACCGCAGCGTCACCGCGTCATCGATATATGGCGGGCCGTTGGCGGGATCGGTCGGCGGATGGTCGCCGGCTACGCCGATGCGCAGCATGTCGCCCCAGTAGGGCAGCGTGTTGCGGTAGGCCACTCCCAGCACCACCTGGCTCTGCCCCGATTGTTTGGGCAGCGTGATCATGGGGCCGCTGCCCGTCAGGCTCAGATACGGCCGGTTATCCCGCCCGCCCGATGGATTCAGAGATACGCCGCTCCCCCCGATGGTCCACTTTTTGGCCTGGTCCCCGCTCGCGTAATGGGCGAACGAATCGATGAAGGTCAGCATGTCAATAGACGAAAGCCCCGATCGCCGCCGGCACCGCTCCCTCGACGTAGTTGGCCGGCACGCGCAGCTTGCCGATGATCTCGAGCGCCTGATGCGTCACCAGGGCGCGGCTGGCCGTGGGGCCGCCCGCGATCTCGACCGCCTGGTGCGTGATCTCGGCCCGGCTCGCCGCCGGGCCGCCCGCAACTTCGAGCGCCTGCGCGGTCGCATTCGCCCGCGAGTTCGCGCCCTTGCCGATCGGCTCGAGAGCTTCCTGTGTGACATTGGCGGCCATGACTACGTCTCGATCGTCAACTGCACCGTGATGTCTTTACCCGGTACGCTCGCGCCGGCGCTGAGCACATCCAGCGTCAGCAGGTCCCCCTCGGCCAGGCCGTAGGAGAGCGGTCGCTCGACATCGTCCGTGTGATCGGCGGAAATCACCAATTTCCGCTCGCCGAAGATCGACGCCGCCCGCTTGCCGGGCCGCTTGGCCAGAATGTCGATCCGCACATCGCCGCCCTCCGGCCACGTCTTCGCGGTTGCCGTCGCCTTCACCGCCGTGCCCTCGCGCGGCACCAGGTAATGCGGCGCGACATCCGTGCCCACCGCGACATTGGCCCCGATTCCCACGCCCCAGGTCACCGTGTACGAATCGCCGCCGCGGAACAGCCGCTCGAAAAACAGCACCCAGGTCCGCGTCAGGTTCCCCGACTCGTCGAACATCGGGGTCTGGATCGGAACGCGAACTGTCTCGGCCGGCATCAGTGCTTGTTGCGCGCGATCTCTTCATCGGTCAATGGGCTGACATACAACGGGTAGCCCATCTGCTGCCGGTATTGGTTCCAGAGATCGAGGTACTTGTGATAGTCCTCGACATTGCCGGTGCGCAGCGCCTCGTAAAACAGGCTGGAGGCCTCGACCATCTTGAGCACCAGATTCGGTTGAAACATCGATAGATTCGCCATCAGCTTGTCCCCTGTGTGATCCGTACATACGCATTCGCCAGCGCCACTTTGGTCTGCCCCGTGATCGTGACTTTGTACACGCGGTCGCGCGCCTTGCCGAGGCGCCGCCAGATCACGCGCTGGAAGTAGTCGCCATTGGCGCCCGCCGACGCCGAGACCGGCGCGGTCCACGTGTGGCCGCCGTCGTTCGACCACGCCAGGGTCATCGAAGTAGGCTCCCCAACCCCCACCTCCATGTCCAATTGCAAAAAGTGGTGGAACTGGTGCGTGTTCTCGTTCGCGATATGCGGCGCCGCGCGCACCCGCCGGATGTCGGCGCCATTGTCGGAGTAGAAGTTGACCGACGATTCGTAGATGTCGCCGGTCTCATAATCGCTCACGTAGTGCTTGCCGAATACGAACGCATGCCAGCGCGAGCGGTGCCGGTGCAGGTTGGACCCGTCCCAGCTCGCGCGCTGGTGCCAGCTCTGGGTCGTCACGTCGTAGCACCAGGTGGCGTCGGCCGACGGGAACGAGATCACCCAGAAGGCGTGCCCATTCTCGATATAGCCGTAGGCCTCGGCGTCATCCACACGCGCGTACTGGTTCCAGGCCTGCTCGACCGCATGCGTCGACACGCGCTGCGGCTGAAAGCCCTGCGCCCGCCAGGCGACCGCTTTGGAGCGCGCGTCGCCGCCCAGCCAGAACACCTGTCCGGCGAGCGAGGTCGGCGTCCACGGCGCGCGGCAGCCCTGATGGATGAATCCCGACGGATCGCGCCGGAACGGGAAATCGGCCGAGCCCTCATTGCGCCAGACCTCGGTCGTCTGCGTGCCGAACAGCCACAGCTCCTCATGGTCCGCCAGAATCGCCGCCAGCGCATCCGGGTAGCCCTCTTTGATCCCGTAGTCGAGCGGATCCCAGTGCAGCCCGTCGTAGAGCTTCGAGACGGCGAACTTTTTATTGGAGAGCGCTTCGCCCGGATCGGGCGCCACCTGCGCGATGAAATACCCGTCCAGAAACGCGCCCTGCACCGCGGTCACCACACCGAGCTTCTGCCCCGCCGCGCCGCCCGTCGAACCGGCGGCGCCCACCGCCAGGTCTGTGGTCGCGACGTGGCTGCCGTCTACAGCCGTAATCTGTACCCGCTGCACGGTGAATCCCGCGCCGCCGGTGATGTCCAGATACGTCCCCACGTCGCTCGCCTCAAACGGCGTCTCGGCGCTTGTGATCTTGTGCGTATCGGCGGCGTCGATCGCCAGGTCCTCGTATGTGTTGCCGTCGTAGCGCGGCTGCACGATCCCGGTCCCTGTATCGATCCACGCCAGCTTGTTGGACACGATGAAGAGCTGCTGGCCATTCGGGAACATCTGCACGGGAGAGCCATCGTTGCCGATCTCGCCCCGGTCGGTCACGCCGCCGCCGGCTGAGATCTCGTAGAGATGCGAACCGGCCGCGGCGAACATCCGCTCTTCGCCCACAAACAGCCCGCGGATCGGCGCCGCAGGCAGCGTGCAGAAGGGCGCCGTGCCCGGCGTGCCGTAGAGCGTCAGCTTGGATTTGCCGGCGCCCGACTCGTCCTTCTCCAGATACAGATTCACCGCCTGCTGCGCGTCCGCGATCACGCTCGCCGCCGTATACGCCGGGCCGCAAAAGCCGAACTCAGGCATGATTCGTTGCTCTTGCATCTCGCACACTTATGTGCGATACTGAGGCTATGAAGGGCAGCGAGTTCCTCCGGCGGCTGGGTAAAGTGGCGAGGACTCGCGGCTTGAGCATGTCGTTTGATCCCGGCAAGGGCAAGGGCAGCCATGGCCGTGTATTTCTCGGTCCGAATTTCACCGCATTGAAGGACCCGAAGAAAGAAATCGGCGCAGGCCTGCTCAGCAAAATGTGCCGCGATTTGGGAATCAAGCCCAGCGATCTATAAGGGAGGTCACCATGTTCGCATTGAGTTACCCGGCAACGTTTCGGAAGGACAAGGATGGCAGAGTCCTGGTGCTCTTCCCGGATTTCCCGCGATCGGCGACCGATGGAGCGTCTGCGGTAGAGGCGCTCGAGGAAGCGATCGATTGCCTCGGCAGCGCGATCGCGTTCGCGCTCGCGGATAAGCAGGAGATCCCGCGTCCGTCGGCGCCAAAGCGCGGGCAAAAACTGGTCCCCGTGCCGCTCTGGGTCGCGCCGAAGCTGGCACTCTACTGGCGGATGCGCGAGCTCGGCATGAACAACTCCGCGCTCGCCCGCAAGCTCGGCGTGCGCGAAACCGTGGTGCGTAGGATGCTGGACCCGGATCACGCGACCAAGCCGGAAAAACTCCAGGCAGCCCTCGAGGTGCTCGGCCAGAGCGTCGTGCTGGCCGTGGAAAACGCGGCGTGATGCATGCTGAAGCCTATTCCGCATCGGGATCTATCTGCGCACCGGCACCACGATCGAACTCACCCCGAACACGTGCAGCAGCCACAGGCACAGAATCAGCACCGCCACCACGGTGATCACGGTGCGCACGCCGGGCGGCATCGGGATGTACGTCGTGACCAGATACCAGACGAGGCCCAGCACCACGATCACGACGAAAAGACTGACTAAGTCGACGGCCATTTCTCTTATCCCGTCAGAATCGAAAACCCGCGCCCCTTGAGCCCAAAGCTGTCGGGTGTCATCGTGAGCGCCGGCGTGTTCAGCGATTGAATCCGCGCCTTGGAATCGACGGCCATCTGATACACATCGGGCCGGATGGGCCTGCCCCACTCGGGCGCGAGCTTGCACGCCAGATTCGAGGCGATCGCGTCCGCGTATCCCGGCGGCAGCGCCACGGTATCGCTCACGGCATTGAACTGCCCGAGCTGCTGCCAGGTGAACAGCTCCAATTGATCCGCGTACAAGGGAACCGGCCACAGCCGGATGTTCCCGAGCGGCGCCTGCGCATCGTAGTAGAGCGTGCCGGGCATCGTCGACGTCACCGGCGGCAGATTCTGCCGCGACCAGTCGAGCCCGCTCTTGACCTCCAGCGGCACGCGCTGATCCGGGTTGAGCGCCGGGCGCAAATTCGCTTCCTCGATGCGCACCGGACGCGGCGCGTTGAAATCCCCGCCCGGCCCGATCGTGTAGGTCTGCTGGCCCGCGATCAGGTTGTACACGTCCGGCCGGATCGTGTAGACGTTCAGCCGCTCGGTCGACCATGCGTCCAGCATCCGGTTGAGCACGCCCAGCGCGTCGACCAGCTCCGCGGGTCCGGCGCCGCGGCCCGGCCCAAGCTGCCCGATCATGCGCAGCGCCGGGCGGATCAGCGCATCGAGTACGGTGGCCATGGCTACGCTCCCGCCGCCGTGGCCGCCACCGGCCCCACAACCGTCATCAGCGCGATGCGCGACTGGTTCGCCATCGTCACCACCGCGGGATCGAGCGGCCGCCCGTACTCGGGCGCCAGATCGACCGCCAGGTTATAGCGCAGCGCCCGCAGCCAGCCGCCCGGCAGTGAAATCGTATCGCTCAGGTCCGAGTACGTCGCCAGCGGATTGAACGTGTAGATCACGCTCGCGTACGAACCCGCAAGCGCCTTCGCGATCCCCTCGTTCCAGTTCTGGATCATGGCGTTGAACGCGGCGAGCGCGTCGGCCGATTCATCGGCCGACGGCGTTTCGCCCGCCGCGATCACGCCGATCAACCGCAGCGCGCCGTTGATCAGTTCCTGGGCCGTCATTTCTTTCGGCTCTTGGGCGCGGCCTCGACGGCTTCGTCTGCGTCTTCATCCGCCGCCGGCTTGGCCAGGCCCTGCGCCTGCTCCGTGCGCCGCTTGAAGCTCTCCTCGGTTTCGCGGTGCATGTCAAACTCGGCCGGCGATTCTTTCCAGTCCGGCCCCAGCGCTTCAAGCTCGGAGGGATCGTTCACGATCCGGGGATTCTCCGTACGGTGATACAGCATTTTGGGAAATTCGGCTTTCATCTGATGGTCCTTTCCTCCAAAAAATGGGGCGGCCGGGCCGCCCCGTAGCACCTAGAGGCAAGTAAGCTACCACAGCAACGTCAACTGGCGATGCGGCAGGCCCACTCGGGGTGCGTGGCCGCCCAGCCGTACAAAATGTCGCATCTGGTCGCGAAGACATCGTTGATGATGTCATACGCGCTCACCATGCGGATCGAGACGCCGGTATCCGGGTCCTGCTGCTTGGCCGCGAAATGCACGCCCTGTGGCAGCTCCAGCGGCGCCATCGCCAGGGTAAAGGCATCCTTGTGAAAGGCGATCCCCTGCGGGCTCGCGGTCGAAGGCGCGCCGTTGACGGTAATCGCCGCGTTATCGGCGGGCGAATTGCTCACGGTTTTGGAGGCGCCCGAAGTCACGATCGCCGGATAGATCGGAATGGTCGCGTTGCCGGAGCCGTCCGAACTCACATCGGCCGTGACGGTGAACGATTGCAGGCTCCCCAGCGGATCGCCCGATACGGGATTCACCGCGTACACGCCTGCAATCGTGAAGGTGTCGCCCATCTTCAGCCGGTTCGCCGCGGCCGCAGTCCAGCCGTCGGTCACCAGCGTCGATCCGGTCTGCGACGCGCCGTTGACCAGCGGCGTGCCGCCCTGCTGGCCCACCGTGTGGGTGCGCACGTTCTGATCCATCACCCAGTTGAAGCCCGCCGCAATGCCCATGCGGCCCCGCTCGTACTGGTTCTTGATCTGCACCTGCGAATTGAACAGGCCCTTGGTCGCGTCCAGAATCTCGGTCTGCATCGCCGGCGAGATCACCACCGTGCGCTGGTCGTCGAGCGGCGCGGAGTTCTCATCGATCTTCTGACCCGCCTGGTAGTAGGTGCGCAGCGCGCTGGGAACCGTGCCCGGCGTGCCCACCGAGTTCGGCGTCGTCTGATACGCGAGCGTCAGGCCGTCGACGTCCACGATGTTGGCTAGGGCGATGGCCGCGCTTTCCAGGTAACGCTCGCGGAAGCGGTCGATGGTCAGCGTCAGGTCTTTACTGGTGAACTGGAAGCCCACGTGCGCCTGAATGTTCAACGTCAGGGTCTTGTTGGGCTCGATGACGTCCTGAATGCTCAAAATGGCCGATTTGACGGCGACGAATTTCGGCGCCATGCGCAGCTTGATGGTGTCGCCGATCTTCGCGCCGCTTACGGCGAAGCGGTCTTCCCACTCATGCGAGACCGCGCCTGCGAACCCTAAGTTGTTCTTAAATCTCCGCAGCAGCTCATTGGTGATGACCTGCGGCGTCAGCAAACTATTAGCCACTTCCTAACTCCTCTTGAGTTGCGCCAGTCTCGCTCGCTCCCATGCCGGGTAATCGGCCGCGGTCGCCTCGTCGTAGACATTCGGCGGCGCGGCGGATTTGGCCCCGGCTACGGGTTTGATCGGCTTGGGCGCGTTGGTGACTTTCTTCGATTCCGGCGCAGGCGGTTTTTCGAAAGACGCTTCCACGCGGCCTAGCTCGCGCGCTGCGGCGAGCGGCGAGAGCTTCGCGATGCGGGCGCATTCGGTCGGGTGCGTGCCCAGCCAGTAGGCCAGGTCCGGCCCCTTCTCGGATTCGAGGATCGTATCGCGCATGGCGGGCGTAAGCGGCAGCTCCTGATCGAGCACTTCCTCCAGATCCGGGATTCGCTTCGCCGCCTCGGCCTTGCGCTCCAGCCAGGTCTGCTGCTTGGCCTGCTGTTCGGCCTGCGCTTTCTCGCGCGCCGCGCGCTCGCTGAACTCCTGCGTCTTCTGCGCGATCTTCCAGTCCGTCAGCGCTTCGACAAACTCCTCGTGCGTGTCGTAGTCTTCGAGCTTGGGCTTGCCGTTCGGTGCGGGCTTGGGCGCTTCGGCAGGCGCAGCGGGCTTGGCCGCCAGTTGCCGTTGCGCGGCCTCGAGTTGGGCCTGGAGCTCGTATTTTTCGCGTGTCAGTCTGTCGATGCGGCGCTGGAAGCCGCCTTTCGGCTGCGGCTTCTCGTCCTCGTCGCCTTCCTTGGTTTCCTGCTCCGGTTGAGAGGGTTCCGACTCCTCGGCGGTTTTGGCTTCCGGCTCGGCCTTCTCGGCTTCGTCCGGCGCCGCGGAAGATTCTGGCTTGCTTTCGGCCGGCAATTCCCCGGTCTCGCGCCAGCGCTCGTACGCCAGGTAGTCCTCGGGTATCACCGGTTCCGGTGTTTGTGGTTCGTCACTCATGTGGATTCAATTCCGGGCGTACAAGGCCCACCCGTGGGCCGGAACTGTTACGTCGCCGGCAGCGCCTGTCCGTTCTCATTCGGCATCAATTCGGGGTTGAACTGCTGGTTGAGCGCCGCCATATCCTGCTCCTGGCCGGCGGCGACCGCCTGCATCCCGAACTGGTGCGCCTGGTCGGCCTGCTGCGTGCGCCTCTGCTGCTCGTGCTCGGTGTCCATCATCTCGGCCTCATGCAGTTGATCGAGCTTCTGCTGGATGGCCTGCATCTCGGCTTGCAGCATCGCCTGCGCTTCTTTGCTATTGATCTGTGCTTCGGTCTTGATCAGATCTGCCTGGATGCGCATGGTCTCGATGCGCTCGCGCGATAGCAGTTCCATCTGCTTCGTCCGGATCGTTTCATTCACTCCCTTGAGCGCATCGCCCAACTGCTGAATGAGCTGCTGTTGCTCGGCCATCATGGCCTGCGCCTGTGGCGGAATGGCCTGATCGCTCTGCGGCTGCAATTGCGGCGGCAGCATCTTCTGAAACCGCTCGGCGAGCTGATCGGCACCCGGAATATCGGAATTGCGGAACACGATGTCGCCCGCCATCTGCAACAGCGCCGGGTAGGCCTGCGCAAACTGCGTGAGCATGTCGAAGGCTTCCTGGCGCGCCGTGGTGTAGCTTGGCCCGGTCGACACCGTCACGTCGTATTTCGCGATTCCCAGGTCGTAATAGCGCTCACGGCCCGCTTCATCGACGTAGTGTCGATTCACCCGGACCACTTTTTCCTTCATGTCTTCACCCAGGATGCGGATCTCGCGCTCGGTGTCGTAGATCTTGGGGATCAGGTCGATCAGCATGCGGCCCGTATGCCGCTGCGCGCGCGCCAGGTTGTCGAGAAAATGAAAATTGGCGACATCCGATTCGCGCTGCCGGCGCGCGATCGCGATGCCCGACGTCTCGTTGCCCTGCGCGCCCAGCGACGCATCGAAAATCCCCGCCGTCGCCTTCATATCGTCCGACGCCTGCATCGCGCCCACCGAGAGCGCCTGAATCGGCGGCTCGTAAACCTGGCGTTGCGGCGGCGGCGCCGGCTGCCCGTTGAGCGATACCGGCTTGTATTCCAGGTACGGATGCAGCGCCAAGTTCGCCGTCTGCCACTCGGCCTCATGGCCCGCGAACTGGCCTTCGACGCCGATCCACGGCGCCTTGGGCGACAGGCCCACCGTTTCGGCCATCGCCGTTTTGTAGTAGTTAAAGAGCTGCTGCGGGTCGCGCTGCCAGCGGATCAGCGAGAACAGCTTGCGCTTGCCGTCGACCATCAGCTCTTTGCCCCATACCGGCACGATCGGGATCCACTGCCCCGGCCAGTCGTTCTCTTCAAGCACTTCCTGGCCGTTGATCACCGCGCACTTCACCGTGCGCACCGTGACCTCGCGCTCTTTCAGCGCCTCGACGCCTTCGGGCAGCTCCTCGGGCAGCTCGTCGTCGAAGGCGGTCTCGCCGGTCGACAGCAGCACCAGCGTGCGCGGCTCCATCTCGACGTACCAATACTCGGCCACGCGCACCTGATCTTCGGTGAACCAGCCGTCCTCATCGCTCGCGCCCGCGAAGAAATTCGAGCTCGACGCTTCGGCCTTGGGCCAGCGCGCGGCGAACTCGTCTTTCGAGTAGGACTCGACCACGAAACACCAGTCGGCGTCGGAGCGGTCCACTTCCTTCGCCGCCGGATCAAAGTACACCGTGAACGGATCGGCGATGCGCTTGATCTTGATTTCCTGATCGAAGCTGCGCTCCTCGCAATACTCCGTGACCAGGCGGTAGTAGCCGAACCCGCACGAGACTGCGTACTCTTCGGCGGTGTTATACGCCACGTCGGCGTCGGAGTCGTACTCGATATGCCGGATCAGGCCCTGCACCACGTCGCGCGTATCGGTGTTGACGCCTGATTCTTTGGGCGATACCTTGATCGCGGGCTTGTTCGACCGCGCGTCGTTCACCACCTGCTGGACGAAGGTGGGCAGCTTGTTGATCACCAGCGCCGGCCGGCCCGCCCTCTCGCGCTCGTGCTTCGTGCGCGCGTCCCACTGCTCGCCGGCCAGAAACGCCAGGTCCTTCTTGGCCTCGCGCCGGATTTCCTCCTCTTCCGACTTCGCCAGCGCAAAGCGCTTGCGCGCCGTCTCGAGCAGATCTTTGTGCGAGATGGCCATCAATTTACTTGACAGATACTAGCATCTGTGAGATACTGGCTTCGTGAGCGGCTTTGAACATCAGTTCGAATGGGATCCGAAAAAGGCCGTTGAAAATCTGCGCAAGCATGGAATCTCGTTCGAAACGGGCGCGACGATCTTTTTGGATCCGCTCGCTCGGACGATTCCCGATCCGGACCATTCCGAAACCGAAGAGCGCTGGATCAGCATCGGGCACGCCAGCAATGGCCAGATGCTCCTCGTGATTCACACCTGGCAAGATCTGAGCCCTTCCAGCGCTCGGGTACGCATCATTTCCGCTCGCCCGGCCAATCGCGCCGAGATCCACGAATACGAGGAACACCAATGAGAGATCACTACGATTTTCAAAACGCCGAACGCGGCAAGTTTTACCGGCCCGATGCAACGCTTCGCATCCCGGTATATCTGGACGAGCATTTGCAAACCTACCTTTCCGCCGCCGCGGAGCGGAAGGGCACATCGCTGAACGAGCTGGTAAACGAGCTGCTGAGCCAGGACATCTCGATCGTCGAGGCGATGAAATGAGGCAATACGCTGTCGTAATCGAGAAGGCGCCGGGCAGCAATTATTGCGCATCGGTTCCCGATCTTCCCGGCTGCGTGTCCACGGGCGATACGCTCGAAGAGGTGCGCCGCAACATCCGCGAAGCGATCGAGTTTCATCTCGAAGGCATGCGCGAAGACGGCGATCCCATCCCGGAACCCACCACACAGGTGGAATACGCCGAGGTCGCATGAAACGCTGGACGAAAGACATCGATCCCGCAACCATTCCCGACGAAGTCCTGAAAGCGGAGCGGGCGCGCCGGAACGCGCGCAAGCGCGCTTCGTACTCGGGCGGGAAATACTGGAAGCAGCACAACCCGGACACGCCGCGCTGCCGCTGCCGCGACTGCATGCGCCAACGCTCGCTCACGTCATCCAACTCCCGCCGCCGCCCCAGCTCGGCGTGAATTTAATCTCCTGCTTGGGCGCGGGCATCGTCACGGCGCGCTCGATGCCACTCATCACCAGATAGCGGACCCCATCTTGCAAATGATCTTTTTCCTTCACGATCTTGCCCTTCTCGTCGCGCCGGTACAGCCGCCGCTCTTCGAGATAATTCGAAAGCGAGCGGAACACCTTCAGCCGGCCCGATGACATGCGCTGCCACACTTCATAGATCCCGGCCTCGACCGCGTTCTGCGCTTCGGCCAGATCCAGGCCCAGGTCGCGGTACATCTGGACGAGCTGCCGGCCGTCCACCTGGCTGCGGCCGCGCGCCGCCGGATCGATCACGCCCGGAATCCATTCGCCGCGGGCGCGGATCGCGTGCGCGTGCACCGACGGCTCGGCGTCGCCGCGGTAGTATTCGCTGTAGAGATAGAGCACGTCGGTGTCGCGGTCGAGCGCGCCCCAGACCGCGGCCGTGCGGTTCCAGCCCACATCCAGCCCATAGCAGCGCGGCCAGTGCTTCGGCAGCTCGAAGTCGGCCACCACGATGTCTTCCTCGGGTACCGGGTAGATCGCGCCCGCGCCCATCACGGGCACGCCCTTGGAGCGGCACTCGCGCTGGTGCGGCGGTATTGCGAGCCACAGCTCGTCCCGCGCCTCGGGCGTCAGGTGCGGCACTTCGTCCCACGTGCAGGTCACCAGAAACTTGCCGGTCGCCGCGGCGCGGTCGAGATCGCCGCCCGGCAGAAACGAGAGCACTACGTCGGAGAGGCCTAACAGCGGCGTGAACGTGAGCAGCACGATCCCGTTCGACGTCATCGTGCGCAGCAGGCACTCGGTGTAGATCCCCTGGTCGGGCTCTTCGTCGAGCCAGATCACGTCCTGCTCGGTGCCCTGGAAGGACTCGCGGCGCTGGTCATAGGATTTCAGCACGAGCATCGAATGCCCGCCCGCAGCATGCCGCACCCAGACGGTATCGATCGCGTCGGCCACGCCCGATTTCGTGGTGGTTTTAAGGATCGCGTCGCCCGGGATCATGCCCGTGCCGTGCGCGCCCGGCGGCCCCAGCAGCTTTTCCTGCACGATCTCGCGCACAGTCTTCGACGTGTCGCCCGCGGCCCAGACACGCACCGGCCGGGTGAAGCGCTTGCCCCGCCACCAGCCGGGATACCGGCCGGTCAGGTGCAGCGTGAGCTCATAGGCGCCCGCGTCCGATTTGCCGACCCGGTTGCCGGCCATGAAGCAGCGCTCGCGGTACTTGGCCCCGGCTTCGAAAAAGGCGAGCTGCTTGGGATAGAGAGCCCGCGCGTATTTACCTTCGTCGGGGAAGTACCGCGCGATCTTATTCCGCTGCCGCCGGCTCAGTTCCGCCTCGATCAGTTCGATCGGAGGCAAGCTTTCGAGCAATGCGGAGCAGTTCGCCGAGCTCGTCATCGTTCAATGTCTGCAATCGCTGCTGCTCGACCGGGATCGGGCCGCCCGCCGGCCCCGCCAGTTCGAGCTTGTAATTCTCGCGGTACTTGGCCGGCATCCCGCCGCGCAGCAGGAACATCATCAGGCCGTCGGAGTAGCGCCGGATCGCGCCGCATTTCTCGCCCTTGTAGAAAACCGGTTCGTTCCAGCCCTCGTACGCGCGCCGGATGGCTTCGTCTTCAAGCGCCTGCATGGCCTCTTCTTTCGCGCGCTCAAACGCCATCCGGTACCGGCCGCTCGCCTGGAACCAGCGATAGTGCCGCGTGCGGTCGACCTTGGCGGCCTGGGCCGCTTTGGTAATCGACGCGGTCTCCCGGTAGGCCTTCAAAAACGCCCGGGCCCGCGCGCTGTCACCCATGCAGCAAAACGCGCTTATGCATCCACACCCGCGGCGGATTCTCCGCGGTCTCGCGCCGATGGACGTAGCGCTGCCCGGCGTACTGCAACAGCGACACCACCACCGAATCATCGAACTGGGGCGCGAGCAGCAAGGCATGGGTCCGGTGCTTGGTGCCTTTCGGAATCACCAGCTCTTTGCTGATCAGGCGCTCCGCGGTCTGCCGGCGTACGTGCATCAAGGTCTCGCCGGCCCGGTTTTTGAGCGGCAATGTGTCCTTCACAATGGGTGGATACACGCGAACACACCTCGGGTAAGGGTCGTTACGGGAGTTTGGAAGTTTTAGGTCGCCATCCGACGCCGACCTACGCGAGTCCCGATACCGCGTTTACGCCGCCCGTGCGGGCGCGGCTTTCGCTACTGCAGAAATCCTGCGGCTTCCCAGACGCTCTTTGCGGATGACCGCGCGCTGTTCCGCCTTCGAAAGCTGGGAATCGAGGATGCCCAGCGGAAACGTGCAATATTGCAAAAACTTATCCTGGCCGAACAAACGAAACACCGCGGCCATATTCGGAATAAATCGCTTATATTCGCAGGGCGTAATGTCGATCCGGTACTGCGCGCCCTGGACCGTCACGGCCTCGTCGGCCGGCTGGCCGGCGCACCAGCTTAAAATCTTCTCCCGCAGCGCGTCGCGCCGCGCAATGGTCGGAGCGAGCAGCGCGATCTTCCGCTCCAGCTCCCCGTACTCGTCGACCACAGCGGCACGCGGGTCATTGGATTTCCCGAGGTTGGTCTTGCGCCGCAACGACATTTCGAAGCCGATTGTTTGGAGTATAAACCAGATTTTTGTAGAAATGGAAGCCGCGTTTGCGGGCGGGAATTGTTAGCGATCAAAATTTGTAAGCGAATCAGGGGAATCGCAATTGGGGATTGACTCGATTTCCATCGCGGGCGTAACTTGGGATGGGTTCATGGTGCGGTAACAGAGCCAGGCTGCCGCCAAAATGTGGCCGAATATTGGTAAGCTCGTCAGAACCCGAATTTCTTTTGTGAGATTTGAAATGGTGATCGCGAGACGCCCCGCCCAGACACTGACCATGTCGCGAGGCGCCCCGCCGCTTGGTGCAAATGAGCGATGCGAATAAGAAACACCGCCCAAAAAAGTAGCGAGCAGCACTGCCCACTACCAAATCACCGGCGCCCGCACAACAGCAGTTGCCAGCGTAGTACCCCGGCCCCGCCAAACGAAGAAGAGGAAAGGCAGGTCCGGTGAGTCAAACTGAGCATAGCACGCCTGTTTCGCCCGGAAAAGCACGTCTCTCGCCACTTGTCAAATTCGGAACCGTCGGCTATAGTCAAAGCGCTGGTCTAGCTAACCGGCAGAATGCGGCTCGCGCAGTTAAAAGCGAGACGCGTTGGATTGCGGATGCGGCGGCCGCAGCTCCGTCCCACGGAGACTCGGTTAGGCGGCCGCCCTCCTCAGTCGCCCTTGTAACCGAAGGGCTTATGGACGAATCCGAAACAGGGTATTTACAACCCGATCATCGTGCAGGCATTAGCCTGAAAGAGATCCCGCTTGCGAAAGTAACGCCGGAGCGCACTGAGCGAGCGATGCCCGGTGTGATCCGCAATCAAAAATTCCCGCACACCGGCCTCGACAGCGGTGGTTACAAAGCCAGACCGAAGCGAATGCCCCGAGTAATCTTCCGGTGGCAATCCAATCCTCTGCACGGCATCTTTGACCACGCGGCCGATCGTTCTCGTTTCGAGCCGTCGCATCATGACACGTGCGCCGCGGGCAGTAAACGGCAAGAACAACGGCCCCGGAGATTGGCCGCGAATTTCAAGCCACGCGCGCAAGGCCGCGACCGGGCAACTCGCGGCGTGCGAACCGTGGGTCACGCCAATTGCGCGGCCTTTGGCTTCCTGGTCCTGTTTTTCCTTCCTAACTCTCACCTCCAGGCCCTTTACTACAAACCGGAGATCCGCCAGGTCGAGCGCCGCAAGATTCGAACGGCGCAATGCCGTGGCAAAGCCGAGCGTGAGAATCGATCGATTTCGAGTGTCGCGGGGCCGTCCTGTAACCAACTGGGCGCAGATCGAGCGAAGTACTTCCAGAGTGATCGGAGCTTTCTGGTCCGGCTGTTCGCAGCGCAACCGGCGGGCACCGGCCAGGAAGCCACGCAGCGCCTGAGAATTCGAGAGAGCGAATCCTCTGACGCGGTGTGCCGCGTCGATGCTGCGCAGATAGCGTGTGACACTCGATACCTTCCTGCCACGCGCCAGCATGTCGGTCAGGTAGAACAGCACGGTGTCGGTGCTCGCCGGGCACGCGCAGACGCGAGCTGTACGGCACCATTCCGTGAATTTCTTCCAGTCGCGGTTGTATTCGATCCGCGTTCGCGCGGCCCGCTCGGACTCGGCGATGACAACTTGGAGCTTGCGAAGGCGCTCAAAATCGGGAGCGCTCAAATGGGGAACTTGCTTGGTATTCGCCATACGCGCTGTTTTGCCACGCGCGGCGAAAAGAAGGGCGGGCTTATCCGAACAGATGCGAGTCCAATATTAAGCCGTTATGGAACATGAAAGCTTAATGTAACCCGCGGACCAAACCAGATACATCTCCCAGCCAAGCGAATAACCCGGCTATAGGCCGTCAAAACGCCGCGGCTCCGGCCGGCAGCCATCCCGTATAGCATGCGGATCACGGAACCTAATATAACAGCCAAAGACAAAAGGCGCCCCTGCCATGACGGGAAATGCTTGGCTGCGTATCTGATTACACTACGATACCAGTAAAGCTCCCGAACCTCCAGCGGCAGACCGGAGACCGAGTGGCCCCCTGTGTGTTTCGCTACAGCGCCAGGCGTATACCAGATCTCCAAACCGGCTTGTCTGGCGCGTTTGCAGAAGTCCACATCCTCGAACCACAAAGGATAGAAGCCTTCATCAAAACCTCCCAATCGCACCCAGGTTTCGTGCCGAAACAAGAAGAAAGCCCCCGCCGGCTGCTCGACCCTAGCCGGCATCGAGAGGTCCACATCCAGACAGCGATAACGCCGATTGATGGGGTTGCGCGGCCACAGCCGGTTTAACAGCAGTGCTTCGAAGGCCAGAGTCACAGCGGACGGGAACCGGCGGACGCAGAAACCGGTCTGCGGCCGTCCTTCCAGATCCACAAGCTTTCCTCCCGCGGCGCCCACGTTCGACCGGCTGCAACAACGAACGAGATCCTCGACACCGCCCTCCACCATCGCATCAGGATTCAGGAGCAGCACATATTCGGCGCCAATTGCCCGCACGCCTTGATTCACAGCCGCTGCGAAACCCCGGTTCTCGGCGTTAGCCAGCAGCGCCACACCGCGTCTCTCCACCTCGGTCCGTGTGCCGTCATGCGAAGCATTGTCGACTACCACGATTCGCGCCTGCGGGATTCGCAGCGCGGCGTCGAGACAAGGGCCTATCTCGGCCTGCGAATTATACGTGACAATCACGATTCCGAGATCGTGCATGATTTTGCGCTGCTTACTGCCGGGCTGTTGCTTTCGCCCCCAGCCAGGAAAACGGCCTGCGCCGCCGCCTGAATCGTTTTCTCACGAGGAACCAGAGATTATACGCGCCGTCGCGCCACGGATTCAGCTTGTTTTCGCCAAGCCGTGACGAGTAGAGAATCGCTATTTCCCCAAACCGCACAAAAGGATGCTTCAAAGCTTCTATCTTGATCTCTTCGGAGAACGCCATGCCATCGGACTCGAGTTCCATGTCTTTTACAATGGCGCGGCGAAAGACCCACATTCCCGACTGGGAGTCGCGCACCCATCGGAAGTAAAGCAGCGACATTGCCACTGAAAGAGCGAGATTGCCAATATGATGTTTCAAACTCATGGCGCGCCGGTCGCGAACCGGAAAGCGTGACGCGTTGAGAAAATCGACTTCCAGATGGAGAAACGCCTCGATCAGATAAGAGATTGCATCCACAGGGTAGCTATGGTCTCCGTCGAGTGTGACGATGAGATCTCCAGACGCGCATGCGAATCCGCGCTTATAACTGCGCCCATAACCTCGCACGTGTTCGCGGATCACGAGCGCCCCGAGTGAAGCCGCTACTTCCGAAGTGCGATCGGTCGAATTATTGTCGACAACGATGACCTCGTCCACAAATTCCGGCATGCTCCGCAAGACCTGCTCGATGCCCTGCTCCTCGTTCAGACATGGAATGATTACGGTAATCTTTTGATCCTTGTACATTGCCCTAAAGAGACTTCCGGCCGCTTGCTATGATGTCCACTGTGAGGATACACGTAGCACTTCTCTTCCCTTGGTTGGCGCTGACGCTTTGGGGAGCCGATCTGTCGGAAGTACGATCCGTGTACCTGCTGCCGATGTCGAGCGGTCTGGATCAGTACCTGGCAAACCGGCTGACGAACCTGCGAGCGTTCCAGGTGGTGACCGATCCGCACAAAGCCGATGCCGTACTCACCGACCGTATTGGCGCGGCCTTTGAACAGCGTCTCGAGGAGCTTTATCCAAAGCCCGCGCCCAAGCCGGCTGAAGAGCGCGCCCCCGCGAAATCCGCCGACAAGTCCTCGGCCGATAAAGCGCGTGGGGATAAGGCGCCAGCCGAGCCGGACAAGACGCAGCAGACGGTCAGGGGCGATTTGACTGTTGTGTCCCAGCCGGTTGGCGGAATGGCCGGCGTAGGGCGCTCGCGCGGCACTGTGTTTCTGGTAGATTTGAAGTCGCGAGAGATTCTCTGGTCGAGCTTTCAACCGCCCAAAGATCTCCGCTCTAAAGAGCTGGACCAGGTAGCACAACGGATTGTCAATCAGCTCAAGCAAGATCTTAGCCAGAAGTAATTCTGGCGGGCTCGCGAACCCTGGCGCCTTTCTGCGCCAGCAACTCCCGATAGGAAGCCTCCAGTTTTCGCGTGATCGCCGCCATGTCCCAATTATTTACGACCTCCGTTCGCGCGCGAGCCGCCATCGCGGCGCCGGCCTCCGGGTTTTCCAAAAGCTCAATGACGCGCTCTGCAAAATCCTCGGGAGTATCGGCCAGCCGGCACAATTCTCCATCCGTATCCGCCAGGCCTTCAGCGCCGACTCGTGTCGATACAACCGGAATCCCGCTGGCAAATGCCTCGAGCAGCTTCACTCGCACGCCGGAACCGCTCAGGATCGGGCATATGAAGACTGCGGCGCTCGCCAGCAGGGGACGGATATCCTCAACGAAGCCGACAAGTTGTATCGAGCCTTCGCTCTCGTCGAAGGCATGCCGCGGCGGCGGGTCGGAGCCCACCACGATCAACTGTACCGATGGGCGCCGTGCGCGTACCATAGGAAACACCGCATTGACAAACCATTCGAGCGCAACCTGGTTCGGCCCATGCCGGAAGCTGCCTAGGAACAATAGAGTGTCGGGGTCGCGTCCATCCGCCCGAAATTCATAGCGTGTCATATCGATCCCCGCCCGCAGACCCTCAACAATCCGGCCGCGCAGACCCGGAAGGAACGACTCCAGATATCTCCGGTTTTCGTTTGTGCAGACCTGCACCTGGTCGAATCGCGGCAGCAGCCGCAGCTCATAATGCAATCCGCGCAAATATTCCCATGCGGCTTTCAGCTTTTCAAACTTGTTTGAGATGCGCGGGAGAGCGCGAGCCACCGACTGAAAATAGACGTCATGCTCGAACAGAGCGCAAACGATGTGCTGAAAACGATCTCCATATTGCCCCAGGCATGTGTATTCGAGCTGCACGACATCGATTCGACGGCGATATACCTGGCGATGGATCAGCCAGTCCAGCTCGCGGCTGGCGAACTCACGAACAGCGTGAGGCACTGGCGTTGTGGCCACGCCGCTGCTCCTGGAACTCCGGACTAACAGCTCGACGGAAGCGCAGAATTTTCGGAGCATCTCATGTTCGGCGGCCTGGTCCGCGGAATCAAGCACAACGATTACATGCACCTCACACAAGCGGGAAAGGCGCTCGAGAGTCTGGTACATAAAAACCGCCCCGCCGTGAATCGGAGGGCAGATCGGATACGGGGAAATAAAAAGGACACGGATGATCGGTCCGGCCCACTCGTACGGCGCGAGAAAGCGGTCCCGGTAATAGGCCCCCTTCGGACGAAGAAAAGCCTCCGTGTCACTGATGCGAGACAGAGCTCGCGCTTTCCACCTGGACCGCAATACCTGCGGAAGCTGCAATGCAGCCCGCCAGATTCCCTCCAGGTTGGGACGGCCCGGCTCATCGCCCATCGCCAGACTTATCAATGCGCCCGCCAAAGTGAAAAAAAGTTGCTGAGCAAGGCGGGGCCATCCATGAATATTTTTCCAGCAGAACAGGATGTAGTTCTTTTTCAGAACGGCCTGAATCTGTCTCTCGCTGAATCGTTTGCCAATCGTGCCGCGATGCTCGTGGTAGACGATGCTGCGCGGCTGGTACAGCACCTTCCATCCCCGCTTCCAGGCGAGATAGCTCAGATCGGTATCTTCCAGGTAAAAGGGAGTAAGTAAGCTATCGAAGCCGCCCAACTCGAGGAACTTGCGGCGGTCGAAGGCGCAGGAGCCGCCGCCGCCGTAGAAACACGGATATAAATCGTCGACCATCGGATCGATGCGATGACTAACCCGCAGCCCCCCGTGCTGCCACCAACCCTCGGTCAAGCCCGTCTCCTCGCGCCTCTTTGCGGGATCGCTGAAAAAGATCTGACAGGAAACGGCGAATACGTCTTCATCGCCGAAGCCCTCTAGAAGAGGCTCCAGAAATCCAGGGTCAACCCGCATATCGCTGTTAAGCAGTACGACAATGTCGTGCCTGGCGGCCGCAAAGCCGGCATTCGAGCCCCCTCCGAATCCAAGATTGCGCGGCAGCTCCAGCACTCGCACGCCTGGAAACTCGGAGCGAACGAATTGAGCGCTCCCATCGGTCGAGCCATTGTCCACAACAAGAATTTCGTTGGCCGGATTGCGGGACAAAGCCTCAACTACCGACGGGAGATATTTGGCTAACAGGTCGCGACCGTTCCAGTTGGGAATCACCACGCTCGCGGCGCGTGGCCGTCCGGAGCGGCCGGCGCCAACTGCCGCTTTACGGCCGAAAAAGAACCAGGCAATGTCGGTCGCCAGTATCGCCGCAGCGCTTATCAACAGCATCAGCGGCCCAGCGATCAACAGGAGGCCGGATCGCGCTGCGTGGCCCAGGCGCTTCATATCAGCTCAGCGGAACTTTGGGGCCAAGCCCCACTTGCCGTCCAAGCCGTACCCAGCGCGATTGATGAAACTGGTCCAACTCCGCAGTCTTCTCCCTGAGCTGCTTGTCCAGACCGATTGCCCACTCCGTTTTTTTTCGATCCTCCTCATGGAGCTCTGCGATCTTAGCTTCATAACCGGCCGTGACCGTTTTGAGCTCTTCCTGCAGACCGACAACGCGTTTCCCCGCAGCAGCGAGCTTCTGGTCCAGATCTTGCGCCCAGCGATTTCGCTCTTCCATTTCGGCGAGCAGCCTGCTATGTTGCTGGTTGAGCTCTGCCAACTCGCCCTTGGCTGCTTCCAGCCAGCCCTCTAAGAGTTGAATGTGCCGCTCCCGCTCCTTCAGAACGTTGCTCGCCGAGGGCAGATATATGAAAGTCGCACTCGGAGCTTGCGTCCGATGGCTGCAGATTGCCACAAAGAAATGCGCCCCGTTGGCATCCGGTTCCGCGCCGTCTACTCGCACTTCGGCGGATCCGGCTGGTTCTACCGGTTGAAAGGCCACACCATCCACATGATTCTGGAGATAGAGCGATATGTTCGGGAAAACGGAAGACAGCTCGCGGCCGAATTCGGCGAAATCGAACTCATGAACATGAAACGGATTCGGCCCGCTCGCGCCGCGCGATTCGGCATAGTAGAGGCGATTCGGCGTGGAGACGATGAACTGGCCGGCCGGTGCAAGCACGCGCCGCATCTCCATCAGGAATTCGCGCCAGTCCGGCAGATGTTCGATCACCTCGAAGGCGACAACCAGGTCGAAGCTGGCGTCCGGGTGCGGCAGCGCCGAACAGGATGCCTGCTCAAAACGCAGCGTCGGTAACCGGTACTGCTCCCGGGCATAGGATAAGGCATCGGCTGCCGAGTCCACGCCCACCACCGAATATGCCGTCTTGGCGAGTTCAGCGGCGCCGTAACCGGTTCCGCAACCCGCGTCCAAAACCCTTTTCCCTCTCGCCAGGCGCGCCGCGAATGCATAACGAGCCAGGTGCTCATTCATGAGATCGCGATCGACAAAGCCGGGGATAACGCGCTCCCCCGTGAATTCAACCAAGCGCGCTCCTTACGCCGTCGAGCGCCGCCTCCTGTTCTAGCCGTGCATTCACCTCTACCCGGCACGGAAGGTGGATGTATCCGTAGATCTGCGCTTCAGAGTGTCCCATCTGTAGCGCCACGGCATTGTCAATCCAGTCGCACATCTTGTAGCCCAGTAGAGTGCCATCTGCAATCGCCGGCGAAAACGAGAACGAGCCCGGGTACAGCTCGGGAATATCCAGATGGAAGTCTACGGTATAGATGTCGCCCGGGCGCATGGGTGGAAGTTCGTGACCCTCGCGAGCTGTATTCGTGCCGGCAAAATCCACGCCCAGGTGATTGCGCATCATAAACCCGACGATAGGCAGCGGGACCTCGTCGCTTGCTCTTACGGAAATCCGTACGATGATGCGCGTGTCCGGCTCCAGCAATTGCAGTGGCCGGCCATGTTCATCGAGCACGGCGATACCGAGAACCTGGGCGCGGCCGTCACCGTAGCGGTGGTCGATATTCGGAATATGCTCCACGATCTCGGGCGCCCTCACAAGGCCGCTCCGGCGCGCAGATTCCTGGCGTTCTCTCAGCAACAAGTAAGCTGAATCTTTTTCCACCATGGCAGCCAGATACTTTGCAACCACGCGATCCGTGGCTCCGAGGTCCCGAACGCGCCCTTGCTCCAGCCACAGCGCCCGATCCCCGATTGCCTTAATGTCCGATACGGCATGTGAAACGAATAGGATCGTAATTCCCTGCGAGCGTAGCTCGTGCACTTTACGCATGCAGCGCTGCCGGAAATAGAGATCGCCTACTGCGAGCGCCTCATCTACCAGGAGGATTTCCGGATCCACATTGATGGCCACGGCGAATGCCAGCCGCACGATCATGCCGCTCGAGTACGTCTTGACCGGACGGTTAATAAAATCGCCGATCTCCGCAAACTCTTCAATCAGCCGATATCGCGCGTCAATCTGCCGGGTCGATAGACCCAGGATCGATCCATTGAGATATACGTTATCGCGTCCGCTGAACTCCGGATTAAACCCGGCTCCCAACTCCAGCAGTGCCGAAACCCGGCCATGTACTTCCATGCTGCCGGACGTGGGATGCAGGATTCCGGCCACCAGCTGCAGCAGCGTGCTCTTGCCGGACCCGTTCTCCCCCAGAATGCAAAAGGTCTCGCCGCGCTTGACGTCAAAACTTACCTGATTCAGCGCCCAAAAATCCCTGTGGCGCCGGCGCCGGTTGAAGGAGATCAATTCTACGAGCCGGTCACGCGGTGAGTCGTAGATCGCATAACTCTTCGAGATGTTATGGAATTCGACCGCCTTCACGTTTCGGATTACTCCGCGAAAGTGATCGTAGCATCAATACCGGGCAGCTGGGAACTAAAGGAAGGACCTAGTGATACGAACAGGGCGGCCGCCAACTCCTCCTGATTTGCCGGCCTAAGAATCGACTCATGACTGCGGTGCACGTACCGCGGCGCCTGCGAAGTAATTCGTTTGGACGCGTCAAACCCGTCGGCCGTTCAGCCGAGTGAATCGGTAGCCGCCCTTCATGTGGACTGGTTCTATGTAACTTCCTCCTTGTCGTTAGCTCCCTCATCTGAGGGATCGCGCTATCCCCGCGAACGAGGATTAACGGGTCAGAGACCGTCGAACTTCTTTTCGAAGCTCTTCGACTCCCTTTCCAACTCCACTATGCACCCGCACACCGGGGCTGTCAAGTAGTAGTAATAGGCCTTGGATGTGCGTTAAAACGCGAACGCATAGCCGCTGGGCGATGGGTGCAGGGAGGGGAATGACACTTGGTTAGAATGGTCAATTGATCATAACGCTCACAGTCAATCCGGCAATAGATCGGATTCTCACAGTAGATCGCCTGGTCTTCGAAGATCGGGCCTATATCAGATCGAGCAGTGAATCCGCCGGCGGCCGCGGCATAAATGCCGCCGCGGTGATTCATTCCTTTGGCGGCAGCGCTCTAGCAGTCTTGCCATCGGGAGGCGCATCCGGTAAGCGCCTGGAATCCTACTTACAATGCGCGGGTTATTCAGTTCTTATTGTTCCGATCGGCAATGAAATTCGCACGAATCTCACGATTACCGACAAATATGGATTGACCGTAAACCTGAATGAGGCCGGACCGGTGATTCAAGCATCGGAATTGGAGCGGCTGGAGGCGGCGGTGCACGACCAGATCCGCAATGGCAGCGCAGCCCGATGGCTGATGCTTTGCGGAAGCACGCCGCCCGGCGTTCCATCGGATTTTTATGCGAGACTGATCGCCTTAGCCCACCGCTACGAAGTCAAGACATTGCTGGATGCGGACGGCGACCCTTTGCGCGAAGGCATCGAAGCTCGTCCAACCGTTGTTTCCCCGAATCAGCAGGAATCGGAGCGCCTGCTTAACCGGGCGCTGCTGACCCGCACTCACTATCTGGACGCGGCGCAGCGGATTCGGGAGATGGGGGTCGAATCCGTGGTGCTGTCGCTTGGCAGCCGCGGAGCTGTCGGCGCATTTCCGAGCGGCTTGGTTGAAGCGCTCCCGCCGCGAATTGATGCTGTGAGCCCGATTGGCGCCGGAGACGCTTTGGCCGCCGCCTTCACCTGGGCCATGGAGCACAACTCTGATTATCTGGACGCCTTGCGCTGGGGTGTGGCGACAGGAACCGCTTCCGCCCGGCTGCCTGGTCTGCAACTTGCTTCTCTAGAGCAGGCAAAGGAAATTTACCCACAAGTGGAATTGCGTCGCGTCGAGTAGCCGTGCCCGACACATCGCACGCGAACGTGCTCCGATCAGCAGGCATTGTCTCCATGGCAGTGCTTCTCAGCCGCATCACGGGAATGGTGCGCGAAATGGTGATGGCGCGTTTGTTCGGCGCCGGCCTCGCATACGACGCTTTTTTGCTTGGTTTCCGAATTCCGAACCTAGCGCGTAACCTCTTCGCGGAAGGAGCGCTGTCGTCCGCATTCGTGCCCGGCTTCACGCGGCAGCTCGCCAAGGGGCGGCAGGAGGCAGAGGAGCTTTCGAACCTCGTTGGAACAGCATTAGTGGCAATCGTAAGCGCGGTCTGCTTTGCCGGCATCTTCTTCGCTCCCTGTCTGGTATCGCTTCTGGCTCCCGGCTACGCGGCAGTGCCCGGAAAATTTGAAGTTGCAGTCAGGCTGACCCGCATCATGTTTCCGTTTCTGCTGCTTGTCACCCTGGCTGCGCAGGCCATGGGCGTCCTGAATGCGTGTAATCAATTCGGTGTGCCTGCGCTGGCATCGGTATTTTTCAATCTGGGCTCGATTTCGTTTGGAATCGGGTTGGCGCTCCTTGCTGCTCGCCCGCTCCATCTGGAGCTGGTTGACTGCATGGCTTATGGCGTTGTATTCGGTGGAGCATTGCAACTGGGTTGGCAGGTCCCTGCCCTGATCCGCTCCGGTTTCGTGTTCCGCTTCCGATGGAACTTCAGCCATCCCGCATTGCGATCCATATTGGCTATGATCGGGCCGGCAATTATGGGCAACGCTGCCGTGCAGATCAACACGATCGTGAACACCAACCTCGCGTCGAGCATCACTGATGCAGCCGGACATGTGCTCAACGGCCCTGTGAGCTGGCTAGGCTATGCATTCCGTTTCATGCAGATGCCGCTCGGAATTTTCGGCGTTGCCATAGGCTCAGCCACGCTGCCCTGGATCTCGCGCGCCGCCGTTGCGGGCCGCATCGAAGACTTCCGACATACGCTCTCCCGGTCGCTCGGCATTGTAATGCTACTGGCGGTCCCCGCCTCTGTCGGCTTGAGCGTATTGGGCCGGAGCATGGTTGCCGCGGTGTATCAATGGGGCCGCTTCAGTGAAGCGGATACGCGGGAGACTGCGCTCGCGCTCACCGGTTACGCAGTTGGACTGGCCGGATACGCCGCGATGAAAGTACTGATTCCCGCTTTCTATGCGCTGGACGACGCCCGCACTCCGATGCTGGTGAGCATCGCCTCCATCCTCGCCAATTTTGCTCTCGCTTCTGGGCTGGTAAGACTAGCAGGGCTGCGGCATTTTGGGCTCGCGCTGTCGACGTCTCTGGTCGCCTCGCTCACGTCTGCGCTGTTATATGCAATTCTCCGCCGCCGGCTGGGGGGCATAGCAAGCAGCCGCCTGGATGTTACGGCAGTCAAGATTGCGGCCGGCGCCGCACTTATGGGCATGGTCTGCACAATCAGCAGCCGAATCGTTCAGGACTGGCTCGGCTCCTCCAAACCTGCGCTTCTCGCCGATCTCGCAGTTTCGATTCCGCTAGCCTGCGCCGTGTATTACTTCGCCTGCCGCGCCTTCCGCGTTCCGGGGCTGGCCGATCTCCAACAAACGTTTAGGGAGACACTGCGGCGGCGCCTTTCGATGCGGCGTGCTACACTGCAATAGAATCAATGCTGCCCGATCTCCAGTTGGCGGTCCGGTTGCAAGATCTTGATAATCGCGTAAGCGAACTGACGCACGAGATCTCCGCGCTGCCCAGGCATATATCCGAAATCGAAAAAAAGCTGGAAAGCCACCAACGCCGTTTGGAAGCCGACCGGTCCGCGCTCGCCGCAAACCAGCGAGACCGCAAAAAGATGGAGGGCGACATCCAGCTCCAGGAACAGAAGATCTCGAAGTTGAAAACGCAGATGCTCGATGCCAAAACCAACGAGCAGTACCGCGCGTTTCAACATGAAATCGAGTTTTGTGAAAACGAGATTCGGCGCGCCGAGGATCGTATTCTGGAGCTGATGGCCGATTCCGAACCTTTGGAAAAAAATGTGCGCGAAGCAGAGGCCGCCCTTAAAGAGGAGAAGGCGCAGGTCGATCGCGAAAAGCAAGAGGCGCATGAACGTACCGCAAGCACCCGAAGCATGCTCGATGCCTTGCAGGCGGAGCGCAAAGAACTGGTCGGCCGGTTGAGCCCGAACGTCTATCGCCAGTACGAGAGGATTCGCGGGAGCCGCCGCGGCCAAGCTGTGGCTGAGGCTGTGGACGGACGGTGCACAGGCTGCCATATGGCGATGCGGCTGCAGTTTTTTCAGGATTTAAAGAAGGGCGAGTCGGTCATGACGTGCGAAAGTTGCGGCCGCATCCTCTACTACAGCCCACCCGCCACTTTCGAGAGTCTCACGGGCGAGCCCGCCCGCGCCGCGGAAGGCTAAGCAGGCGTTCAGTTCGATATCGTAAAGCGTGGCCCGACGAGTCCTCGCCGTGACTTATGCGGCGGCGGTGTTGATCTATTTTCTGGCGATGGCCGACGGCGGATTGCGCGCCGGTATCACCACCGACGACATCTACAACTTATCCGCTCATTGCAATCAGACGGCGGGCGCGATTCTGAAGTCCATCGTCCTGTATTTCTCACCAGCATACCGCCCTCTCGGATCACTCTTTTATTGCCCCATTTTTGGGCTGTTTGGACTTAATCCCGCGCCCTATCGTGCAATCTGCTTTTTCCTATTAGCGGTCAATATCGGCATCATGGCGTGCTTTGTCCGCGTGGTGACGCAAAGCAGCGGCGTGATGCTTACGGCGACCTTAATCGGCTGCTTTCATCCGCGATTCGTAGAGTTGTACTGGAATACGGGAACCATTTACGAGATCCTCTGCTGCGGATTCTTCTACGGCGCGCTCTGGTGTTACGTACGGCTCAGGCGGTCTGAGGCGCGCGTACCATTGTGGCAATGGGTTGTGGTCCTGGCATTGTACTTGGCGGCGCTCGATGCCAAGGAGATGGCTGTCGCGATTCCGCTATTGATGCTGGCATATGAAGCCATCTATATGGCCGGCGGACTCCGGGCGAGTCTGCGGCGTTGGTATCCGGCGCTCACGGCGACGCTCATGGCCATTCCGTATGTGATCGGAAAGATGTCGGCGGCCAGCCCGCTTGCTCAATTCGAGCGGTATCGGCCGGAGCTTTCCTTTGAGCGGCTCGTATCCACCGCAGGGACCTATTTCGGAAATCTGTTCTATACCAGGCCGTGGCCGCCGCCTGCGGTTGCCTCTGCTGTAGGAGGGGCGCTGCTGCTTGCTGCTCTGCTGCGGTCCCGGCACATGCTCTTCGCCTGGTGCATCGCTGTGATCAGTTATATGCCCATCGCCTTTATCGTGCCGCGAACGGCATTCGTGCTCTACATCCCGTTTTTAGGAGTTGCGATGTACGTAGCCCTGGTAATCCACCGCATCACTGCCATCGGCAGGGGATCAGAGCCGCTTCGTCAGGCCATCATATTCGCGGTGTTGCTGATTTTGCTGTTGCGAGCTCACCGCGTACAACGACACCGGATGTACGGCGGCCTCATTTATCGCCAGCCCGCGATTCGAAGTATTCTTTCCGAGCTGGACAGGGTGAAGCCGCAGATCCCGCGCGGCGCACGCATCCTGTTCCTCAACGATCCGTTGCGGCAAGGCGACGGAATCGCCGTGCTGCTTATGCGCCTGTATTTTCGCGACCAGGAGCTGGAGGTAACTCACGAGTTCGAGCGGGAACGTCCGTATGACGTCATTTTCAATTGGCAGAATGGCGATCTGCACGTACGGCGCTGAGCAACTTCTCTGGCCCGAGCACGGCCTGTATACGAGTAGTATCCAATCCAGTGCTATACTGACGAGCGATGTTTCAGGCTGGCGTTGCTGTCTTAATAATGCGCCGCGATTCGTCATGGCGTCCGTTCTGAAGAAATGTTGCGCACCCAATACAGAGAGATGTTCCCGCAGGCGTGCCAGGCGGCCTATCTCGACACGGCGGCTGAAGGGCTTCCGCTTGAAACGAGCGAGCTTGCTTTGGCTGCTTACTTTGCGGATAAATCCCGTGGCTCACCGGGAAGAAGAAATTTTTATCGTGAAGAGGAACATGCGCGCTCCGCATTAGGCAGGTTACTTGGAACCGATCCGGAGAACGTCGCGCTGGTCCCTTCCGCAAGCGATGCCCTGAACCTGCTCGCAAATTCAATTACGTGGAAGCCGGGAGACGAGGTCGTGATTTCGGATCTGGAGTTTCCTTCCGGCGCCCTTGCCTGGCTGCGCCTCCGAGATCAGGGTGTTATCGTACGCGTGCTTGCTTCCGAGCAGGGGTACATTTCGCTCGAATCATTTCAGGCGGCGATCACCGAGAAGACTCGTATTGTCTGTATCAGTCACGTGAGCTACCGGACCGGAACCCGGATCTCATTCTTGCGCGAGTTGGCGGATGCCGCGCACTCAGCCGGCGCCCTGCTTGTGCTGGACGCTACGCAGTCGCTCGGCCGTCTGCCGGTGGCACTGGAAGGCATCGATTTTCTTGTTGCAAGCGGTTACAAGTGGCTTTTGGGGATTCACGGAGTGAGCGTGGCTTATCTCTCGCCCTCCGCGCGCGACCGGCTGAGTCCTGGCTCTCTCGGGTGGTACTCGGTGTCGGAGATCTTCACACCCGATCGGTTTGAGCGTTACGAACTCAAGCCAGGCGCCGGGTGGATAGGCGCCGGCATGCCTCCGTTCCCATCGATATACGTCCTGCGCCGGAGCGTCGAATTCCTGCTCGAAGCGGGCGTGGAGCGGATCGATAGCGAGATGCGTCCGGTCGTTGCCGCTCTGCGGCACGGCATTGAGGAATTGGGATTCAATCTGCTCTCGCCGCCTGATCCGGACTGCGCATCGGGCATTGTTTCTTTCTCGCATCCGGACTGCAAGGGAATTGGCGCGCGGCTCCATGAGGGAAATGTGATTGTCTGGGCGGGCGATGGTAGAGTACGCGCCTCCGTCCATTTGTATAACGACCACTCCGATGCAGAGCGATGTTTACAGGAACTCGCCTTGTATCGTCAGGAGTCGCTGTGCACGAAACGCTCCTGAGGCGGCGAGCGCCTGAGACGGCGGCTGTCTGTTTTTCCTGGCCGCCGGAGTGTGGCGGGATGGCTTTTGCTACACTGACTCAGGCGGGCTGGCGTAGTGCGGCCCACGTGCACGATTTCAAACGACTAATTCGGCTACTGGACGGGTTGCCGGTTCGGTGAGATTTCCCAGCTTGAGGTCCCAGGTAGATCTGAGGGGGAGGGCCGTGTGCTTACGTGGGGCCAGACGAAACCAGGGGAAGCGCGCATCATTCCACTGCTAGCAAACATTGGGCGACCAGCGCCATCGCGCCTCACTAGCCCTCGGCCACCCATCCATATTGGGTGTTGCTCGGTATTGGTCCGCCGGCTTGCTGATAAAGCTGCTTCAAACGATCGACATAGTCGGCAGGCACGGGGTTGCGCTTGGCCTTCGGGTCAATTCCATACACGCGCGCCGCATTCAAACCGAAAATCTGCCGCTTCACTTGCGTCGTGAGGGGCTTGTAGCCGAATTGCTTAATCAGCAGATCTGGCATTTGCAGCCTGCAAAGAGCTTCGATCTGCCACTGCGGTGAGCCCCACCAGATGGAATCCGTGCCCCAAAGCACGTGGTCCGCACCGAAGGACTCGATGATCATGCCGAGCACATGACAGCAGAGCAAAGGCTGGGTAATGGCCATCATCCCGAAGGTGCTACCCAACTCCATGTAGACATTCTTCATATGTGGGTTCTTCCTCCGGTATTCACATAGGTCAGATACCCACGGCACATATGCGCTCTGTCGGAATCCATCGCGCGCCGCAGGCAGCGCCTCATTCAGCGACTTAAATCCGGAGTGGTAAATCAGGAAGTTCAAGTCGGGGAAATCCTTCGATACTTTGACTATATCTTTGGGATGGCAGTGTGCCTCATTGAAAAGGCCCAGCGCCAGGCCTTTGTGAACACAAATGTTATTGACCTTTAAGCGCCGGGAGAACTCAAGCGTCGGATAAGCGATTTTCTCGTCATCCAACCACCATCCATCCTTGTTCTCACCCAGACCCTGTCCGGTGTAGCCCTTCCATGCGTCGATCTTCAGTTTCTCAGCCTGCACGTGCATGCGCTCGCGATTCTGAATGCCGAGGTCCGGAGAGATGAGCCCATGGCTCAACATCCGGCGCGACCCCGTCAGCCGGTTCACCCAACCGCGCGTCTTCACCATCTGATCCGGGGGTAATAGGTTCAGATCGTCAGTCAGAGCCGGAACCCCGCTGATTGCGGCCACATCCGTATCGCTGTCGAGAAAAACTTCCTTTATGTAGTTCTCCAGATACAGGTCTTCCGGCCGGGGTTCCCGCTTGCGAAGCTCGGGGTTCCAGAGCCGGCCACTCCGCCTGAAATCCAACAAATTGATGCTCTGGAGCTGCCATTTTCCGACGCTCACATGATGTGTCTGCACGTCGAAGATGAAATAATCAATCTTGGATTCGGCAGCGGCTGCCAAGTCCATCATCTCCGCCGCTTCCACTTTGAAGAAGTTCCCAAACACCTTGTTCAGGGCGGCAAAGGCGGTCGCCATGCCGCACGCGCTGCGGAGGAAGCTGCGACGCTCGACGGCGAGCTTCCTGGCATTGCGATCGGCCATTTCGAGGAGGTGCTTCTCTACGGCTAGTTGTTCGCGCGTCTGAGGGAGCGGGTAGTACTCCTCGTTGGAAATCACTTGCGTCGGTATAGGCAGGTGGCGGTCCAAGTAGGCATCGAGATCACATTTCTGGATCCACCCTTGGTGGGAGACAGGCTTGGGCGGTAGAGGCGTGGTTTTAGGATTGCTCATCCGGGTCTCCGTGAGCAAATCCTACGTCTTCTCGGCAGCGGGTTCAAGCAGGTTGGTCAATTCCAGATCTTCGAAACGCGAAATCCTGAGCGTGCCTACGATTTGTGCTTCGAAGAATGTCCACGGGATCAAACCCGCCCCGGTTCAGCACCAAGGGGCTTCGGTTTGGCGATTCATCACGAGAAGCTGGGGAGCCGTTTTCACACTGCACGGACGCAAATCGTCGGCAAGATCCGATTGGCCCTGAGCCGCGCGTGAATCACTGTTGGGGGGTTCCGCCATAATGTTGAATTGATGGCAAAGAATAGACTTGAGGCCTTCAGCGACGGAGTGCTCGCGATCATCATCACCGTCATGGTGCTGGAGTTGAAGCGGCCTGGCAGTGCAGACTTTTCGGCGCTCTGGGCGTTGGCTCCTGTTCTCTTGAGCTACGTTCTGAGCTTCATCTATGTCGGGATTTATTGGAACAATCATCACCACTTGCTGCATGCTACGAAGCGTGTGAATGGTCGAATCCTGTGGGCGAACCTACACCTGCTGTTCTGGATTTCACTTTTTCCGTTCGCAACAGCGTGGATGGGCGAGAATCACGTCAAGCCTGCCCCAACGGTTGTGTACGGATTCGTGTTGCTTATGGCCGCCATCGCCTGGTATGTCCTGCAGTCTGCGATCCTCGCCGACGAGGGTCCCGATTCTGTTCTTCGGCGTGCATTGGGTCGCGACTGGAAGGGGCGCCTTTCACCACTGATCTATTTAGGAGCCATTGGCCTTGCGTTCCTCAGTTCTCGGATTGCAATCGCGCTCTATGCATTTGCTGCGCTGCTTTGGCTGGTCCCGGACCGCCGCATTGAACGAGTCTTGCGGGATCGCCAGCCGTGAGCCGGTGCCTCGCGGAGAGTGCCACGTAGACAATCTACAGAAACAATGGTAGAATGTCTACACAATGCCCCGCGATCCTACCGGCGAGGCAAAAATCATCAAGCGCATCTGTGGCAATATGGCCGCCCCGGGGGCGGCGTGGTGTTCGAGTTTCAGATGCGCCGGGGACGGGCGGGGCCGAAGCGGTTTCTGGAAGGCTACGAGGGAATCTTGCAGACCGACGGCTACATCGGCTACGAAAAGGTGGGCGGGCCGAAGATGGTGCATGTGGCCTGCTGGGCGCATTCGCGTCGAGGTCTGTTCGAAGCCCATGAATTGGCACCTGGCGAGACGGTAGCCAAGGAAATCGTCGAACGCATTGACGATCTATTCGCTATCGACCGGATGGCGCGAGAGAGGCAATATGATTTTGCGCCACGTCATCAACTGTGCCGCGAGCACGCACCGAAGTTGCTCGACACAATCCCGGAGAAACTGAAGGCCGCGCAGCAGCACGCGCTGCCTGCCAGCAAATTGGGCAAGGCGGTGGCTTACGTGCTTGGACTTTGGCCCAGGCTGGAGAACTTTCTCCAATACCCGGAAGTGGAACTGAGCAACAACCTGGCTGAGAATTCCATGCGTGGCGTCGCGCTCGGCAGGACGAACTGGATCATCGGGAGTCCGACGGCCGGGCCACGGGTTGCCGCCATTTTATCGGTCATTGAAAGCTGCCGGCGCCTGGGGATCCCAATCCGCGAGTATCTGGCGGCTATCCTTCCCGGACTGGCCGATGTCCGCATTCAGAAGCTGGCGGACCTCACTCCAGCGGCCTGGGCCGCACATACCCGTTGAACCTGGCGGTCGGTCTCGTTACGCGCCTATCTTGTTTCGGTGCTGCCTGGCAGGCATTCAATCCTGCACGGCGGGCGCCGGGCCGCATCCCGTTGCTGGGCTTTCGCCAGCAGAACAGAAGCTTTCAATTGTTCCGCTAAGGACGGCTGCGGGCTCGCACAACCCCGGCTGCCAGAACTGCCGCGGCAAACGATCTCCTGGCGGAAGCGATTGCGAATTTGCTGCGAGAAATATCTGCCCTTTGACGTGGCCGCGATGAACTCGCTGTGCACCGCCACCGGACACTCGAAGAACCGATAGATCTTGCCGCCCTGGAATCTCAAGTAGAGCTGCCGTACACTGGCCCGATAGGCCGCCGATGAGAACAGACCTGACTCGACAGATATCCACTCCACTGTGCTGACCACGCCCATACTCATACGGTACGCCGGCGTCACAGTTCCGCCAAGCATGCGGTTGCTCTAACGCTTACAGCGTTCTCGCATTGGTGCGGCGTTATCGGCCACTGCATGTAACGATCGTCGGCGGCGAGCCACTCGTTCGTTGTCGCGAACTTCAGATTCCGTTGCCACGGCTGGACCGGATGAATCTAGAGGTGCGGCTGATCACGAGCGCCGTGCGGCCCATCCCGTTGCATTGAAGCGTCGCTTGGGTGCCTTCACCTGGTCGTTTCTGTGGACGGCCTACCCAAACACCACGACGTGCGAGGTCAACCCGCCACATGCGAACACATCCTGCGCAATATCGCCGACCATCGATCATCGTCCACTGCACGATCACGGCTCAACTGCTGAAGCGTGCCACGTATCTCGAGGAGTTCGCGGCGTTCTGTCCGACCGTCCGGAGGCCAAGACGATCTGGTTCAGCCCATTCACGCCTCAGAAGGGGCAGGCCGGCGCCGGAGCGCCTGAGTTCGGCACAACGCAGGCTGGCATTGGAACGGCTCGAAGGAGTAGCGCGCGGTTTCCTGACCCATTCCTTCCCAAATCGGAATTGCGGCATGGCTCGCATTACGTCGGACGGATGCGGCCAACCCGCCAAACGGTTTGGATCACTTTTCCAAGTCCTTCATGATTGTCCTTGCCGCTGACCGGAGCATGCCAACTTCGGTGGAACACAAAACGGCATACATTTCACTTGCCCGCCACGCATTCATTAGGCTAACGGTGCCGCGCCTTCAGGAGTGCAATGTGCCCCCGCAACGAAATGTTTTTCGCGCCGAACCATGCAATGCCATCCTGCTCGCTGTCACTATCTATACAGGCATATGTCAGTGCCTTTTCGTCATGCACCCACCATCAGGTGCCTGGCAGCCGAGGGGGCACGAAGCACATGATCGCTGAGATCCGGCACCGGAGCAAACAGACTTCAGTGCCGATCACCAGCAACCCTAACAAGCTCATTGACCGCTGCGGCTCGATCTGCAAGCTCTACAAATGGCTGGTGAAGCTCGCAGAACTGTCTGCGTGTACAAGGCGTAATATGCAAGCAAGAAGGACAACAAACTCTTTTCCGAGCCTTACGCACGAGACGAGACACACGATCCTTCTCGCCTTCTATAAAGGACCTGGAGACTGGATTACCAAGGCCATTCGCGCGATAACGCGCGGCCCATACTCTCATGTTGAGCTTCTGTTCAGTAATGGATACGGATTCAGTTCATCCGGCCAGGATCGTGGAGTTCGGTCTAAGCGCATCGTCCCTGATCCGGCGAAGTATGATGTCGTGCCGCTGTACATTACGCCAGCGCAGGAGCGCCTGCTACAGGCGTGGTGCCAGAATCAGTTGGGGCGAAAGTTCGACTGGGTTGGCATGCTCAGATATCTCTTACCCTTCATTCCCTCGAATCCGAACCGTTGGTATTGTTCGGCAATCTGTATCACAGCGCTGCAGATGATCGGGCTATTGACGGAAGTACCAGTACATATTAGTCCGAATGCTCTTTTCAGAATGCTGTCACAGGAGCAGCAGTACGGCTTGGCGATGGAATGCTAATTCCTCGCCTCAGCATTGCAAGGCGGAGCAGTGCTAACAATAAGCGGAGCAGTGCCCGTTTCAAATCGGAACACAGCAATATCGAATGTGGGCAGATCGATAGTAGGAACATTTTTAGCTGAACACGACCGCACCGTCGCGCACATCCCCCGACGCATCCTGCAGCTTTTGTTCGAGACGAACGGCCTACCGATAAATCGAGACCGTACTTACTTACCAGAGCGTATTCCCGGTCCGCAAAGAGCACGGCTGTGTGCATCAAGCAGCCACGGGTGCCTCTGAAGGCTTCCTATGCCTATCGAGTTTCTCCCGTGAATCGCGCAGCCGGCCGTCCTGGCAGCGCGGCCAAGCCGACAGATTCAACGCCTTATGGACCAGGGCACGGCCGTCCCGCTTTCGCCTCCTACTTCATTTAGGGCGCCACATTGCCTTCAATTGCCTGGAACTCCGCATCCGTCAGTGGCAGTTGCCGCAATCGAATCCAATGCTCTCGGGGCTGTTCCCGCGAATCGCGCCGTTGGAACCGTATAGGACCCGGTTGCGGCCAAGCTGGCGGATGGGGCGGGTGATCAACTCGCGCCTTTCCCGCCACTGGCCAATGCCGGTGACTCCGGAAGTGTCAAAGAAGACCTGGGCCATTTCGCCGATCGTGCTTCGTAATCGCATCTACGAATACGCTGAGCGCCTCATCGACTGCCGGATCGTCATAGCCGCCGGCGCCAGCACGATGAGCAATCTGCACGGGAACACGTGTAACCTCTGGTAAAAGCTCTCTTAGGAAGACACGCGCCTCCTTGACACCGTATGGGCGTTTGCGTGTTACCGAAGACCGCATGTGAACCACAATTGCCATGCCGCGCCGGTTTGCTTCGTGCAAGACGAGCCGCAGTCGCTTGACGCGCTCGGGGTTGTCAGGCAGGTAGCGCGGTTTCCGGACCGGCTACGCGGATTTTGCAGTTTCAACCCGCTGCGCGATTATGCTCTGCAAGAGCTGGCTCGTTGCGCGTTTAGAATTCTTTCAGGGAGATCTCCCGACGGCTGTAATGCTTAAACCCGAACTTCCCGCGAAAAGAAACGGCGCGTGGACATCCACGAGAGCGCTGCCGCAATCATCAACAATCCGGAGAAGATCGCCAGCAACATGGTCAATCCGATCGAAGCCCTGAAGATGCCAGCGACTAGGACAGCGAGTCCGCCTCCAAAGACGTTTGCCAGGTTAAAGAAGCCATAGGCGGTCGCCCAGCTATTCGGTTCCAGCACTTCAGAGAACACGGGCATATTGTTGCAATCCCAAAGTCCGCGCCCCAAGCCCGCAACGCACAGCCAAGTGAGCAACCCGGACTCCGATGCGGAGCTCGTGGCGGCCAATAAGCCCACACCGAATACGGCCAGGGCCAGGGTTTGAAGCCGCAAGCGGGCGTCGCGCCGGGTCACAGCCCAGCGGTCCGACACAACACTGCCCAGAATCGAGGCAACTGCCGTGGAACCCAGGGAATAGAATGTGCCGTTGAAGGCTGCTTGCGCCATGGTGAGGTGAAATCTCTCATAAAGGTGAAGAGGCAGCCACGACATCAGAACCCAACCCGCCATCGATCCAGATAAGCCGCTGTAAATAATTACCAGAACAGTCTTCGTGGACAAGATGGCCGACAAGCCGCGTCCCAGCGAGGCTCGGCGCTCCTGTCTCGGTTTTGCCGCGCTCGATGGATTACACAAGAGCAGTTGAGCAGCAGCCGCCACGATAAACCCGATTGTGCCTAACAGGAAAAATGGAGATCGCCATCCGTAATGATCGGCCATATAGCCGGCAAACGTTCCTCCGGCAATCGCACCCATGTTCAGACCGCTTAAGTGAATACCAATGGCCTTGGACCGTGTTTCCAGACGGTGGAAGTCCACAATCAGAGCGCTGGCCGAAGGCAGGTACATCGCCTCGGAGATACCGAGCCATGCTCGGAGCACGATCAACATGGCCGCTCCACTCGACCAGCCCGTCAGCAGGGTCGCCGTGCTGAATAGCAGCACACTCCAGACAATAATTGCCGGCCGTGTCCAGCGGTCCCCCAATATGCCGGCCACCGGCGAGAACACACCATAGACCCACAGAAACACGGTTCCCAAGAGGCCGATCTGTGCATCCGAAAGCGATAGCTCCGATCGGATGGACGGCAGCACCGAAAAGAGCGCCTGCCGATCCACATAGTTCAAGAAAGCGATCAGCCAGAGGAGACCGACCAGGATCCACGGATAACTACGGCTCTCTCTGTTTTTCAAAGCTGAAGGTAGTACGGATACGCCTGCGAGCTGACCTGCAGGAATCGTCCGTTCAGCATTCTCGATTCATCCGACGCCAGGAACACTGCGAGTGGAGCAATTTCCTCGGCCCTCCGAAACCGTTGGCCGTGCGTTTCATCCACCGTCTGCTGCAGAGCGAGCCATCGTTTTGTCTCTTCGTTGACTTCGAATCCCTTCGCCATCGCAGTATGTACTGCGCCCGGGTCAATCGCGTTGACGTTAATCTTGTAGCGCCGCACCTCGGCGGCAAGCTGCCTGGTAAGGTTGATCACACCGGCCTTCGACGCACAATAAGCGGCGATCCCCAACTGCACTCTTTCGTCGAGCACCCCGGCTCCTAAATTGATGATCTTTCCGTAACGCCGTTCGATCATGGTCGGGAGAACGGCGCGACAACATAAAAATGCTCCACGTAGGTTGACTGTGAATGTGCGGTCCCAGTCCTCCACAGGCATGTCCACCACTTCGCAAAACGGCGTTACGATACCGGCATTGTTGATGAGGATGTCGATCGTGTGAAAGCGCGCCAACATGGCTGCAGCCATGGCGTCGACCGACTCTGTTGAAGTCACATCCACAGCGAGCGGAAAAGCCCGCGAGCCGAGGGCCGCGGCCGCGCGTTCCGCGTCGGAAAGCGACCGCGCCGTCACTCCAACAACCGCCCCTTCGGCGGCGAGCGCCGCGGCCAGAGCATTACCTAATCCGCGGCTGGATCCGGTAACGATCGCAACCTTGTCCTTTAATCGCATGTCATTCCGGAATGCACGCCACGCCTTCGATCTCGATCAGGATGGTAGTCCACAGCCGTGCGACCTGGACCGTCGTTCGGGCGGGCGGCTGCGACGGGAAGTACGAAACATACACTTCGTTGAACGCGTCAAAGTCATCCATATTTTTGAGAAAGACGTTGACTTTCAAAAGATTCTGCAGTGAGGTGCCGGCGCAGCCGAGCACTGCCTTCAAGTTCTCCATGCACTGCTGGGTCTGCGCTTTGATCTCGTCGCCCGAGATCTGACCCGTTCGTGGGTCCACCGGCACTTGCCCCGCCGGGTAGACCATGTTTCCGAATCGCAGGCATTGCGAGGCGATTGGGCTCGTCTTGAATCCGGCGGAGCTGACATCAACTACGGTTCTCTCCAGAGGAAGCTTCACTTGTTCATGTCTCCTTTTTCGGTCACAAAGTAAGGTTCAGGCCCCCATCGACGAACAGGGTCTGTCCGGTCATGTACGAACAATCAGGCGTGCTCAACGCCAGCACCATCGATGCGATCTCAGCCGGCGCGCCCGGACGCCGCAATGGGATACGGCCGTTTTCTATAAATGTCTTTTTCCATTCGTCGGTGGCCATGGTCTCAAAGTTGTGCCGCGTGTCGATCCAGCCGGGAGCGATTGCGTTCACCACGATTCCGTAAGGAGCGAGATCGATTGCCAGAGCGCGAGTCAACGTCACAACCGCGCCTTTGGCCACTTGATACGCTGCCAGCCCCGGCACACCGAGGCTGTAAAGAACAGACGAGATATTGACGATGAACCCGCCGGCGGTGGCCATCATGGCGCGAGCGGCGGCCTGGCTGGCCAGCAAGACACTGTCCAGGTTCTTCCGCATCATCACATGCCACGAGATGAGCGGCAACTCCGAGAGATTCGCCTTGTAAGGAAAAGCCGCTATGGCCGCATTGTTCACCAGAACGTCCAGCCGGCCAAACCGGCTCACCACATGATTCACCAGCGCCTGAACCTGGTCGGGTTCCGCAACGTCGATTTCCTCGGCCACTGCAACCACACCCGCCGCGGTCAATTCCTCGGCGGCGGCACTGCCGGCCGGCCCATCTATTTCGGCGATGACTACATTAGCGCCCTCTTGGGCGAATCTTGCGGCGATCGCTTTTCCGATGCCGCGGCCCGCGCCTGTCACGATCGCCGTTCGTCCGGAAAGCCGACCCCGATCAGGCGATCCAGAGCTCATGCGTGACGTACTCTTCCTTGGTCATTACTTCGATGCCATCCTTAGTCACGATGACATTGTCTTCGAGGCCGTACTTCTCCGGCGCTTCGTGAAATGGGATATGGCCGTTGAGGGTGATGAATGGCTCCACGGCGAACGCCATATCTTCCTGCAGCTTCAGCGTGCTTTCGTAACTCAGGCCGGGATGTTCGTGGATGTTCAAACCAATGCTGTGGCCGATAGCACGCAGCCCATTGGCCAGACACCAATCGCTGAAGGCCCTGTGACCCGCGTTGTTGTTCACCTCGAAGGCGGCATGGAAGATGTCGCCGGCGCATGCGCCTGCTTTCATGACGGCCAGCGAGGCTTCAAGGCCCTGTTTCGCCAGTTCAAAGTAGCGCCGCTGCTCTGATCGCGGCTCCCCTATCGCAGCCATGCGCTTGAAATCGGACCAATAGCCATCGTAAAGACACCCGCCGTCAAACTGGATTACGTCGCCCTTCTGAATTTTGTAGTCGCTGGGTGTCGAGTCCGCCCACATTAAGCGCGGCCCGGCGTAGACGCACATGAGACCGGTCTCGGTGGCGCCCGCGCCGAACATTACTTCGTGCATGATGCCGGCGATCTGCCGCTCGGTTACTCCGGGCTTCAGGGCTTCGAATCCGGCCTTCACACCCTGACAAGAGATTGCGGAAGCCTTGCGAAGCCGGTCGAGTTCGGCCGGAGACTTGATCGCACGGACATCCCAGATCGCGTTTGTCGCATTAACGATCTTTGCTTTGCTGAGTGCTCCGCGTAGCTGATCGAAGTGCTCCGCGCCCAGCCCGTGGTGCATGTTCGCACCCATCTCGAGGCCCAGCACAGCTTCCGACAGCCGCTTTTGTTTCAGGACGTCCACGATCAGCGGCACCGCATTGGTCTCGTGGCTCATATAGAATGCCGTTGGCCAAGGCCAGTAGTGCGCTTCCTTGACCCACGAAACCTTCGCCAGATTCTGAAACAGGTTGGCGAAAATCAGACAGGGCGCGATCGTCTCATCCGCCGGCAGCAACATGAAAAAGTAAAAGTGTTTGCAGCACCACGCCCCTTCGTGAAAGCCGGCAAAGTAGCGGAGATTTTCCTGATTACTAAGCAGCAGCGCGTCAATGCCGGCGGCTTTCAGGATTTTCCGCGCGCGTGCCCACCGGCCCTCGTACTCCTCACTGGAAAAATCAGGGAACATCGCCTGCTTCATGTGCTGGTTCATTGTGTCAATCCTCCATGGGAGTGGCCCTTATAGACCGAAGTCCCGATCCCAAAACCCAACCTCACGAAGCTCGGCGGCCAGCCGAGCCGATTGATCAGCCGTGAGTTGTTCCAGGGGTGGGCGGCAGGCGCCGCAGTCATAGCCCTTGAAACGCATAGCCTCCTTCGCCGCTGGAATTACCGGATATCGCAGAAGAATGGCAATGACCTGGTTGGCATAATCCTGAAGACACCGGCCGGCGGCCAGATCTCCGCTTGTTACATTCCTGTAAAGGTCTCGATATAACCCGGGCATCAGGTTCACCGTCAGACCGATCGCGCCGTGAGCACCCATCGCCAGCGCACCAAGCATCACTTCGTCGTTACCGGAAAAAACTGACAGGCGGCCGGAGTCGAGCTGCAGAATCTGCCACATGTGAAACAGATGGTATGAGGAGAATTTGATACCGCGCACCGTTGGCACGTCGAGAAACCGTGCCATCATGTCCGGTGTCACAGTGACCGAAACCGCAGTCGGAATGTTGTAGAGGATGAGCGGCAGCTTGCAGGCGGCCGCGATCTGGGCGTAGTGTTGCCGGATGCCATCCACCGAAACGCCGTAATAGAAGGGCGGGACCGACGAGATGGCATCGACACCCACCTGCTCGGCATGGCGCGCCAGTTCGACGCAATCGCCCGTTGCGATGCTGCCGACATGGACCACTACTTTGACTCGTCCGTTTGCCTCCTGGACCGCGATCTCCGCGGCTCGCTTTCGCTCCGCCGCGGTGAGCAGGAGTCCCTCGCCGGTTCCGCCGCACAAATAAATTCCATCCACTCCCGCTGCCACCTGAGCTGCGATAATTCTCCGCAGCATCTTCTCCGACAGGGAGCCGCTCTCGTCGTACGGAGTAAATAACGCCGGGTAAATTCCTTTCAGATGCAATGATCGCTCCTTGGCTGCAACATGGGATCCGGGACGTCAGGATTCAGTCAGAAACGCGCCCTCGATTTCCGAGTTGCCATTACGAAACACCGTGTAGTAGACACAAAAGATCTCGCCGCTAGCGAGCCGGACAAAGGACGGATAGGATGAGTCGAAGTTAGTGGATTCGGGTGAGACGTAGATCGGCCTTCCCTGGTGCCATGACTGGCCGCCGTCGAAACTGTAGTGCAGGCCGGTGCCGCGGCTTTCTTCCGGATTGAGATTGCGGTGAGCGGCGAGCAGAACTCCCTTCGGTGAGCGTATCAGACAGGGACAATGGCCGTAGAAACCGGTGCTTTTTGCCGGTGACCACGTCACACAGTTATCGTAGGATTCGCTCTGGTAGAGATAGTAGGGCTTCTTGAGATCGCGGATGAGGCAGATCCATCGGTTCTTGCAAACTTGCAGGAAATTTTTCTCGTCGGCCAGCCCGCTCGCGACGTTTCGGTAGCCCGTCCACGTCTTGCCCAGATCCTCGGAAACCAGCAGCCCGGTCCGCCAGAAGTTCTCCATCTTCTTTTGTCGTGTGATCGGCCACAACACCGTTTGGCTGCCCGGAATTTGGAAGATCTTGCCGTAGGGATTCCACCAGAAATCCTCAGCCAACCCGTCGACCCGCGGCGAATGTGGTTCGCTCCAGGTCCGGCCATTGTCGCTTGAGCGCAGGATATAGGAGGTAATCCGGCGTGGACCGGATCCGCCGGCTTGAGCGTTCAAGGCCTTGTATTCGATTCCCCAAGGGCGGTCCGGTTCGTAGTTCAGAACCGGAAGCAGAATGGACCCGTCCGAGAGTTGAGCCAGGCCGCTGTGAGTCCCGAAGTTCTTTCCCGGAGCCGCCAGAACGGTTACGGGAGCCGACCAAGTCTTACCGCTGTCCGGCGATCGTACCAGCTTTACCACGCCGTCCTTCGTCCGCCAATGGTCGCTGCCCTCGCGATATGCTACCAGCAGCTCGCCATTACGCAGCTTTTCAACAGCGGGAAAGGCTCGGTGCCGAGGCGTGCTTGTCCCGCTGACCGTTACGCGGGACTCGATCTTGAGGTTCCACGAGGCCAGCGGTGGGCCCTGCTCTCCACGCACTGGCGAACCCGAGGAAACGGCCGCCGCCGCGGCTAGCCTCACCGGGAAGGAGAGGAAATCTCTGCGATTGGACCCACGTTCATGCATGGATGGTTCTCCCCTATCGGGGGCCGTTTGTGCCAAGCGCCCCCATGAATACCTGCAAGCCGCGTTCGGCGCCCTTGGTGACATGCTCGTACATGAGTCTTCCCGCGCGCTCGGCATCACGGCTGCAAATGGCGTCGAGAATCATGGAATGTTCGTCAACCGTGAATGAGAGCCATGGGCTGGTCCGGAAGCACACAAAGTGAAAACGGCGGAATTGGTTCATGATTTCCGCCATGAACTTCACCCACTTTCGATTTCCGGCGGCCTTCGCGATTGCGTTGTGAAAGCCGTATTCGGCCTGTCCCAACTGCACGAACGCCTCATAGGTCCGCTCTTTCTCCATCAAAGTCCGGGTCAACTGGATGAGGGCCTCGCACTCCGCCCGGAAACCGGGGCTCAAGTAGCCGTTCGCCGCCCTCTCAGCGGCTCTCGGCTCAAGCACCTGGCGTAATTCGTAGAGTTCCCGGATCTCCTCGAGTGACACCTCGGTCACTACGTACCCTTTGTGCGGCGCAACACGGAGAAATCCCTCTTTGTAGAGGTGGATGCAGGCCTCGCGGATTGGCGTCCGGCTGGACTGAAAGTCGTTTGCGAGTTTGACTTCGGAAAGAAATTCTCCCTGTGCTATCTCACCTGCGATGATCCTCCGTAAGAGCTCTTCATAAATGGTTTGAGTCCGGCTTCCAGGAGCATCAACCACGCTCGCCGACAAGGCCTCGGTCATTCGGCTGTTTCACCTCGAACCCCAATAGCGTCTCAGAACTCCAGGCGCATGCCAACCTGCAACACCCTCGGATCGGATCGCGTCAGCACCTTACCGAAAGTTGCGGGTGTTTCTATATTGGCGCTCACCGGCCCGAAGTTCGCATGATTGAATGCATTGAAGGCTTCCCCTCGCACTTGAAGGCTAAAGCGTTCCGTAATTCGAAGCGTTTTTGCGAGGGAAAGATCAAAATTCACGATTCCGGGATTGACCACGATGTTTCTGCCAGCCGTTCCCGGCGTGAACGGCGGCGGCAGGACAAATGCCGCGGGGTCGAACCAGCGGTCCGCCGTCCGCTGGTCTCTCGACAAGTTACCGTTTGCGATCCGGTCGGGGTGAGCCTGCACGCCCGCCGGAGCGAAATTAACGCGTGTGATCGCCATGCTGGGCGTTACTGGAGGACTGCTGCGCAAGCTCGCAATCCCGGCAAATTGCCATTGCCCGAAGAGAGCGTCCACCACTCGTCCGGCATTGCCCAGCAAGCGATGCCCTCGTCCCACAGGTAGCATGTACGTGAAGTTGCCGATGAAATTGTGGCGTACGTCAAGATCTGACAAACCTTTTTCGAGGAACTGCCGTCCTTTCGGATCCGATACGAGCACTACCAAGTTCGTGGACGCCGCGTCGTCGATCGTCTTGGAGAATGTGTAGCTGAGGAGGAGTTGCGACGAACCGGAAAATCGCTTTTCAAGCTGAAGGCTTAGGCCTTCATATGAGGAATTGCCGGTGGGCTGCAGATATTGAATTCGCGAGAACCAGGGGAAAGGCAGACGATCCTGTACCGAACCCGGCCCCGGTGTCGCGAGATTGCCCTGATTCAGCCTTGGGTTGTGATGCCCGCTCGAACCGCGGTAGGTAAGTGCCGCTAACCAGTTCGACGATAGCCCCTGCTGGATCTCGAAAGACCATTGTTGGTTATACCCGAGAGGAATATCGCGCGAGGCGAACGGGAAGATTGCAATAGGTGCTGTGGCGATGCTGCCGAATCCGGCGCCTGCCGGTTGCATGCTCAATGTAGGCGTCGTTGGATTGGAGCTATAAGCTGGCCTCACATTGTAGGGTGGGAACTGATCGATCGAAAACGACTGCCATGGCGGCGCCGCATAAAATACGCCCGCACCCGCACGGATCACAGTATTCTTTAGCCCGCGCGGACGATAGGCAAATCCCACCCGCGGAGCGAAGTTGTTCTTGTCGGTGTCGTAAGGCGTGTTCACGTCGACGAACCGTACCGGCGTGCCCTGACGGACATTTTGGTAGAAGGGACCAATCGTCGATTCCAGGGACTTAGGGATCAGCAGGGTGCCTGTCCGGGTATCGATACCTGTGAACGCATTCTCTTCGACGCGGATCGGCGTTTCGATCTCATAGCGCAACCCGAGATTCAGCGTCAGATTCGGGGTCACTTTCCAGTCGTCCTGGATAAACCCTGCGAAATACTTGACCGACTCCGTCCGGAAGTGCGGCGAATAGTTCTGAACGGGCAGGAACGCAGTTGTCTGCTGCGGTAGCCCGAGCAGAAAATCCGCGTAAGCGTTGCCGGTGAAAGCGGGAGCGCCGAAGGACCAGCTCACCGTGCCAAACGGACCACCCTGCACGCTGTGCGGATACCACCGCACGTCGCCTCCCATACGGAAGGTGTGCTTGCCTATGTTCAGTGTCAACGAATCAAGGAACTGATAAACATCATCGCTCTGCACGGACACGCTGGTATCGCCAAGACTGCTGAATCCTGCAATCGTCAGCCCGGGGAACTGCCAATACAGCGGATCATTCACAATACCGGTCACGCCCAGCTCCGAAAGAATGTCACGCTTGTTTGCGAGTTGAGAGTTCTCAGCGAAAGACCGCCGCTGCCAGCCCACGCGGAATTCGTTCACGACCCGCGGCCCGAAGGTATGGATTTCGGCCACCGACGCGCCCTGCGCCTGGTTGTCGTCATACTTGGAAGACACACCAGTCGGCAGCGTCGGCGGGACCAGAATTCTCGCATGGGAATACGTGTAGCGGCCGTAGAGATTGTCACGGCCGGTGAGCTGCTGGTCGATTCGAACCACCGAAGTATTGGTATCAGTGCTGGTGGAAGGTACCGCGTTGTAGATGAAGTTCTGCACTCCGGCATTATTTGGCGGCGGAAAAAATTCCTGAAGCTTGAGCGAGATCGGGTTGAGGCGACTCTGGGGAATCGCATTGCCGGGAAACGGCTGCCGCGTGGTAGGGTCTGTGATGGTTCCAGGAAACGCGCCGCTCCGCAATGCCGCGGTTGGAACAATATATTGAGGAGGCTGTCCCGCGGCTCGTTGTCGCAGCGCTTCAGTATTCACAAAGAAAAAGGTTCGGTTTTTTCCGTTGTAGATCTTCGGAATCAGGATTGGACCTCCCAGGGAGCCGCCGAACTGGTTGCGCACCAAGTGAGACGTACCGGCCGCGAAATAGCTGCGTGCATCCATCGCGTTATTCCGAAGGAATTCGAACAGGTTGCCGTGAAAGGCATTGCTGCCGGAACGGGTGACCGAGGAAATGATGGCGCCGCCGCCGCGTCCGTACTCCGCAGGCGCAATGCCCGTGATCACCTTGAATTCGCCGATAGCGTCGACCGATAGATTTACAGCGGGCTGATTATATAACGGCTCTTTGTTGTCGATGCCGTCGAGCATAAAGTTGTTCTGCTCCGGGCGTTGGCCCGCCGCAGAGAAGGCGATCATAAAGGGATCGCTGTTCAATCCAGGAAAGGTAAGTCCGGAACGGGCGACGCCGGGAACCAGCAGCGCCAATTGGAGATAACTGCGCCCGTTCAGCGGCAGACTGACTATCTGGTTTCCCGTAATCACTTTGCCGAGTGTCGTGGTCTCGGTCTCGAGCAAAGGTGCGGCCGCCTCCACCTCCATGGTTTGCGTGACCTCGCCTGGAGCTAGCTGCGAGTCCACTCGAAGCTTTTGATCCACCGCAAGCGTCAATCCGCGGCGCATCTGTTTCTTGAACCCCTCTTTCTCGACGACCACCGTATAGGGACCTGGCGGCAGAAAGGGGATCACAAACTCGCCGCTCTCGTTGGAAGTGACAGCCCAAGTGATGTTGGTAGCGGCATTCGTAACAACGACTCGAGCCCCGGCCACAAGACCGCCTCCTACGTCCGTGACAGTACCCAGAATGTCCCCGGTCGAGGTTTGCGCCGGCAGACTGGCCATTGCCACCCAAACCAGATATAAGCCCTTCGCAATCCGAGATATCATTTTCAATCCCACTGGTCGACAACTCACACTTTTTTGATCGACTGCTTGTCGACAGACTATAATAAAGCTCTTCTATTGTGTCAAGCAAGTTCTGCCGGTTTCCTGGAACTACCATTCCGTGCCGAACGCGGAGCGGAGCCGCTCCTGGTATTCCATCTCCCCCTGCTAGGAATGGCGCGTGGAGTCCCGATTCACATTGCCGTCGGGTTATCCGCAGCGTATCCTGTTGGCCGTTGCCGGGCTTTCACCGCAGGTGATCACAGAGACCGTGTTCTGCCTCGCGGTTCACCGGCAACCTGCGTTCATTTCAACGCAGATCAGACTGATAACCAGCCGCGAAGGAGCCGAGCGGGCGCGTTTAAGTCTGCTGAGCAAAGATCCAGGCTGGTTCGCACGCCTCCGGTACGAACACCATTTGCCGCCAATACGCTTTGACGAAAGCTGTATCTGCGTTGTACGCGATCAAAGCGGCAATCCGATCGAGGATTTCCGATCCGAGGCTCACAACCGCACAGCGGCCGATGAAATCACTGCACTGGTTCGAGAACTGACGGCGGATATGGACTGCGCACTCCACGCCTCCATCGCCGGCGGCCGTAAGAGTCTCGGCTTTTACCTGGGTTATACATTGTCGCTTTTGGATGTACTAAAGGGTTACTCCACGGGCGGGCAGCGGTCGGTTTTTGAATGTTTCCTCAGCGAGGGTGAGCGGTCGAGCCTGCTCGGCGAGGTCGCCGCTGTGCTGGACGGCGAAGACCGGTTCTTCCTGGTGCGGCTTGATCCGCGGTCCCGCGTGATCACGCTTGGAATCGCGGTAGCGCCCGAGGATCCTCCCTTCTTCTACGTGAGCTAACCATGGCCAGTTTGTACATTGACCGGAAACGAACCGAATTGCGAGCTGACGCCGAGTCACTCGCTATCTATGAGGCCGGCGAGCGCTGCGGCGCTGTGCCCGTCCGGATGCTGGACCGCGTTGTGGTGCTGGCGGAAACAACGCTGAGTTCGCGTGTGCTAACCCGGGTGGCGGAAGCAGGTGTCCCCTTCCTTGTCATCAACCCGCGAAATCCTGCGCGGTCGGCGACCCTCATCACTGCCGCCACTCACGACGCGCGCCGACGCTTGGCGCAGTACCACCTCCACAACGATTCCGAGCAACGCCTCGCGTGGGCTCGCCGGCTGATATTAGCCAAGCTCCGCTCGCAGTGCCGCTTCCTGGAGAATGCGCGGCGGAAGCGGCCTGAACTCAATAAGCCGGTGAGCGATGCGCTGGCAACGATCAGAATCAGCCATGGGCTCGTCGCTGAGGAAAGGCAGTGTGAGCTGGCGCGCCTTCTGGGGTGGGAGGGCTCGGCTGCCGCTGCCTATTTCAAGGCGTTCCGCGAATTCTTCGCCCCCAGTCTCGACTTTTCCGAGCGGAACCGCCGGCCGCCGCGAGACGATCGGCATCCTGTATAGATCGTGTGGCAGGAAGGATAAAGGCTGACGTCCCCGACTCCACACGGTGTGCGGCATCCTGATGCACGCCAGCCTGGCCGTTACTGCTGAGGGGTTGCCACTCGGACTGGCGGCCATCAAGTTCTGGACTCGAAGTAAATTCAAGGGGACCAATGCCCTGAAGCGGAAAGTGAATCCGACGCGCGTGCCGATCGAGGCCAAGGAGAGCGTGCGCTGGTTGGAGAATCTGAGACAGTCTACCAAGTTGCTGGACGAACCATCCCGATGCATTCACATCGGAGACCGCGAGAGCGACATTTACGAACTGTTTTGCGCGGCCCAGGAAAGCGGCACGAAGTTCCTGGTACGCACCTGTGTGGACCGCCTGGCGGGTGATGGCCAGCATACGATTGCCGCACTGATGCGGCGGATCAAGGTGCGAATTCCAATCGTGATTGGAATGAATATTCAGATGTTGGAACGATTTTCGTAAGCGTTCTTCATCCGGCGGCGCTGGACAACAACAGGGAAGACTGATCCTGTTTAAAACAGGGAGGATCAGATTTGCCAGCAAGGAGGTTGTCTATGTACGAAAAGCTCGCGCGCGAGTGGCAACAGCGTGGCATCAGTGTCGAGGCGGTTGAGCACGCGATCCTGTTGGGCGTTGCGCGGAAATACGCGGCGCTACTGAACAACGCCGCCGGTGCGCCCATCACCGCGCTCGATTACTTCACCGGCGTTCTTGAGGAACTCGCTGACGCAGCGCCGCAGGCGACCTACTGGAACTACTTGGCGCAAAAAGTCCATACGCTCGAAGCCGAGTATCGAAAGCGCCAGAGCGCCGTGCTCACAGTCGCGGCAGAGGAAACGAAATAATGCTGCTAGCGTTCTCCAAAGCTAACGCCAGAGCGCCGCCTGCTTGACCGATGTGAATGAAGTTTGTCATCATGCGAACTGCCAGCGTCGCTTCGCCCCGACTTTATTCACATCGTCGGATTCATTATTCACTTCATTGGAATACGCACAGAACACGGTCGTTCAGCATGTCGGCGGCGACCAGTGCGTTCTTGCGGTCATAGAGCTTCACCAACGCCACCTTGGAATACGTGTCGATGAACGTCTGCTGGGAAATGCGGCCCACGCCCTTGATCGTGCCCACGTAATAGGTATCCTGCGCCCCCAGATAGCCGCGATGCGCAGTATCGATCTCACCATGCGCTTCCTTTTCCAGTTTCGCTTTCTCCATGGCGCGAACCTGCTGCTCAGTCAGCACCATGCCTGCGTTCTGCGCCTGCCTTGCTTCCAAGGCTTTCAGCCTTCGTGCGAAGGTCTGCAGATCGTTGCGTACCGCCGCGGCGGACAGCGGCATAATTCTGGGCGGCGAGCCGCAATGTGCGCACTGGGTCATGCATCATTAGAAATGAAAGCACCCAGAAGGGTGTTCCCCCGGGAACTTGCTCCTTCCTGAGTCCGCGCCAATACTGAATAAACGACGAAAGGAGGTGCAGTGGATGTTTGATACTATGCTGACCCGTGATATCCGACAGATGCTGGACGACTTCCGTCGGTCTGTCGATCGCTTCTTCTCCGATGTCTATCGGTTTCGGTCCGCACCAAATTCCGAGAGTGTCTTTACTCCGGCTGTCGAGTCTGCGTTCGCCGATGGCGAGCTAATACTGCGCGTTATTCTGCCGGGCATCGCCCGGCAGGAGTGCACGTGACCGTTCAGAACGGCCGGCTCGTGATCGAGAGTGAGCGCAAGGCGTCGGAAGGCTGGAGCAATGCCTGGACAAAGATGCCTACGGCAAATTCTACACCGATATCCCCGTTCCGAACGGGCTGGATCTGGAGAAGGTACAGTGTCGGCTCCATGACCTCGGTGCCATTCGGGAACGGCCGTCTCGCCCCCCGAGCAGAGCGAATGGGCGCCCGCTCGGCACCGTAGGTCCACGAGCACAGCGCAACGGACGAGGATGCCACAAAATGTAAACGCCCAGTCTCACTTGGGCATTTTGGCATCGATACGCAACCAGAAAATTCATCTCAACCGGAACACAGGCTGAATCATAGGGCCCTCTAGAAACCGGGATGGGTCGCTATGGTTCAGCCATCCCGAGAGAGTCTTAAGAACTTCGGCGTAGGCTTGGAGCGTCCTTTCAACAGCCGCGTGGTCATGCGCCGCGCTCACATTGTGCGTTACCAGGACCAAGACCCCCCGCTTTACCAATTCCTGCTGGAAAAGGCTTCTGGTGAGCAGACAGTCCTTCCCTCCGGCGTCCAAGAACCGTATGTGGCTCCACTGCGGATATCCCCCACAACGGATCCGATCCGAAATTCCCGCTTCCTTCGCCAGCGCATTCAGACCATGTTGCAAGCGGTTTCCGGCTTCCTCGACCCGGGTGAGCGCGTCCGTCGTCTCGAGAATTTCGAGGACCTTGATCGCGGCGGCCATGGACGCCACTTCTCCTCCGAAAGTGAAACTGAAAAACGCTTCCTCGAACAGGGACATGATTTCAGACCGGCCCGCCACGCAAGAGATCGGGAATCCGTTCCCCATAGCCTTTCCGAAGCATGCCAGGTCCGGTGTCACGTTGAATTTCTTCTGCGCTCCGCCGAGCCCGAGGCGGAATCCCGTACATACTTCGTCGAATATGAGCAGCGCACCGTGGCGATGGGCAAGGTCTCGCACACCCTCCAGGTACCCGGGCCCAGGCTCTGAGAAGTTGACGGGTTCCATGATGACCGCCGCGAACTGACCGGCATGGGTTTGCAGTACGGTCTCCAATTCACCGAGATCGTTGTAGGGAAAGGGATGAGTCAGCGCGCGAACAGCTTCGGGCACACCCGCGTTTCGCGTTGTGCTGCCGATGTACCAGTCGTGCCAGCCGTGGTAGCCGCAGCAGGCCACATGCTCCCTGCGGGTGAAGGCACGGGCCACGCGCACGGCGCCCGACGTCGCGTCCGAACCGTTCTTGCCGAAACGCACTTTTTCCGCGCAAGGGATCAACTGGGTCAGGCGTTCGGCGAGTTCGACCTCCAGCGGATGCGGCAGGGAGAAGCTGTGTCCGTAAGCGAGTTGGGCCGCATACGCCGAGTTCACCTCCTCGTGCGCATAGCCCAGGATGTTGGGCAGGAGTCCCTGGACGTAGTCGATGTACTCGTTGCCGTCAACGTCCCAGACCAGGCATCCCTTGCCGCGCTCCAGGAAAACGGGCGAGACCCCCTGCACGTATTGGGTCGGGCCTTTACTGAAGGTCTGAGCAGCGCCCGGGATCACGCGGCGGGACCTCTCCAGCCACTCCTGGGAGTGCACGAGGGACTTTCGAGGCGCGGGCCCCGAGGCGGCCTGCCGGTAGAGGTCCCGGAAATAGAGCCGGTCCGTTGCGATCATCTGGGGTGCGTCAGTCGAGATGGGACAGCCAACCCCGGTTCGCAGTGTCGCGGGTTACGCTGTGAGTCGGTGAAAACTGCGGCGCAGAGCCGCATACGAAAGGAGTTGGTTGCATGTCTAAAGTACGCTTTCTGGGATTGGATGTCCATGCCAATACGATTTCGGCCGCCATCGCCGAGCCCAACGGTGAGGTTCGGTCACTCGGCGTGATCCGAAACACGTCTTTTGAAAATTCGAAGACTGATTAAGAAGCTGGAGCCAGTTTCGACCTTGCGGGCGTGCTACGAGGCTGGCCCAACCGGGTACGTGCTTTACTGGCAGCTCACGCAAATGAAGGTGCGCTGCGAGGTGATCGCGCCTTCCTTGATTCCTATCAAGGCGGGCGATCGAGTGAAGACGGACCGCCGCGATGCGGAAAGACGGGCCCGTTGCTATCGTGCCGGAGACCTTACGCCGGTGTGGGTCCGGGACGCCGCGCACGAGGTCCTGCGCGATCTGGTCCGAGCGCGAGAGGACGCGCGGCAGGATCAAACCCGAGCCCGGCATCGGCTCGGGAAGTTTCTGCTTCGTCATGGCTGCCGGCCGCACGAAGACATCAAGCGGAACTGGACACGCAAACACATGACCTGGATCAAAAGCCACGTCCGCTTCGAATTCCCGGCCCTGCAGACTGCGTTTCTGGATTACGTGCACGAAGTGGAACGTGCGAGCGAACGCATCGAGCGCTTGGACAAAGCCCTGGACGATGCTATTGCCGGCGCTTCGCCCGAAATCCGCGAAGTGGTTGCGGCACTGCAGGCGCTCCGCGGCGTCGGAAAGATCGTCGCAGCCAGCCTGGTCGCGGAGATCGGTTCCTTCCGCCGGTTCAGCACTCTGAGCCAGCTCATGAGCTACTGCGGTCTGGTTCCGTCGGAGCATTCCAGCGGCAGCCATGTCGCCCGCGGCAGTATTACCAAGACCGGAAACGCGCACGTGCGTCGCCTCATTGTCGAATCGGCCTGGGCCTACCAACACAAGCCATGGAGCAGGGCATGGCTGGAGAAACGACTCCAAACGCTCGAACCTGAAATCCGACAGATCAGTTGGAAAGCACAATGGCGCCTGCACACCCGTTATAAAAAGCTCACCGCGCGCGGCAAGAACAAGCCGCAGGTCGTGGCGGCTATCGGCCGCGAGTTGCTCGGATTCTTGTGGGCCATCGCCGTACGTGTGGAATCCCGCCAGGCGGATGCGCGACATGCAGCTTGAGAATGTCGTCGAGTCGAGGGCTCCCTGCCAATGGCAGGTATGGAATGACTGATTGTGAGTGCTTCCGATGAACTTCGATCGAGCCGCAGTGCGGGCAGCAGGACAAGCGGCACGCGGAAGGAGAATCCTCGTCAATTCTGTGCGGTACGGCCTCACCGCCCAACCCGCGCCCGCAGTCCGAGGCAGCTCCCGACGGATCCTGACTATGCGGTTCCGACCCGCGGATATTAGAGTGATCAGCCGTCGCTTTTTCCGCATCGCCTGCTTCCTGCTCTGTGCCTCCACTTCGCTCATCGGCTTGCCAGGGCCAGGCTAACCCAAACCTAGCGCTTGTTAAGGTTGCCCCATATTAGAATACGTACTTCAGCGCGAGCTGGATAATTCTCGGCGACAACGCCGTGGTGATCCGCCCCACCGTTGCCGAGCTCAGGTTCCCGTTGGGATTGTTGAAATTCGCATGATTGAACACATTGAAAAACTCGGCACGAAAATCGAGCCGCTGATTTTCGCGCAGCGGGCCCTTCTGGATGCGAAACGACTTGGTTAGCGAAAAGTCGACATTCTGAAATCCCGGACCTGTCAGCGGAGACTTGCCCGATGTGCCGAGCGTTCCCACCGGGTTCTGGACGAAAGCCTTCGGGTTGAACCACTGGAGCAGTTTCTCGCGCTTTGGGCGGTCGCCGGGGAGATGCGGGTCCCCCACAATGTTGGCGCGGTTTCCCCCGCCGCCGATCAACGCGTTGTCGACGCCCGAGTTCACTTCGAAGGGGAGGCCGGTCCGCAGGCTGACGATCCCGCTCGAGTTCCAGCCGCCGAGGACATGGCGGCCCACGAAGCCGAACTGGCGGATCTGGGGCATCTGATAGACATACGACAGGATGAACTGGTGCGCGACATCGTAACTGCACCGGCCGCGGTCGTACGCGAAATCGTCCGTGGTGTAAGCATTGCCGCTGAGGAAGGGGGATTCGCCCTGGTTTAGGCACTTGGACCAGCGGTACCCGGCCAGTGTGCTGAGTCCGTGCGACATCCGCTTCTCCACCGATGCGACCAGCGCGTTGTAACTGGCCGTCCCGATGGTCTTGGCCAGGGACAGGCTCTGATAGTACTGCCCCATGGGGCGGCGGGCCTGCGTGGTGAGGCGATTCTGGAGAGCGGAGAGCGTTGGGTCATAGACCGGTTGGTTGCCCTCGACGCCACCGAACAGGTGGTACGAACTGGAACCTTCATACGCGATGCGCACCATGGCCGCTGCAGGCAGCTGATGCTCGATTGTGAAGTTCCACTGTTGGATCGTCGGCGTCTTCAGCCCAGGGAAAAACGGCGACGCGGTCAGAGGGAGCGGCCAGGGATAGTCAGCGGGTGGCCGGCCCTGAATCGGAAACGGGTTGATGACACCCGAGCCTTCGTACGGCGCGGAATAGCTCTTCGGGTAGTTGAACTGTGCCGTAACTGTGAAAGGATTGAACTGGGAAGAGGCGCTGATCCCGCTCATCTGGTCGATGAACATGCCATAGCCGCCCCGGAGGCTGGTTCTTCCGTTGCCGAATAGGTCATACGCGAAGCCAACCCTTGGGGTGAAGACGGCGTAGTGGGCGGGGAAGATGCCGCCTCCGGGTAGACCGGGGTCGCCATCCAGTAAGAGTCCCGGAGGCAGATTCGTATATTGCGGGGTGCGCTGTCCGGCAGCAAAAGCAGCCGGGCTGAACAGTGCCTGCTCGCCTCGGGAGTCGAGCATGGGCTTGAGCGGGTTCCACCGCAAACCAAGCGACCAAGTCAACCGGCGTGTCGCCTTCCAGGTGTCGATGAGGTACAGGCCGGGCAGCTTCCGGCGCGGTGTTCTATACAGGAATGAGCGTTGAATAAACAGATCGGGCTTGCCCAGCAGGAAATCGGCCGCATTGTCGCCGGTGATGCTCCCGTTGAACGTCATGTAGCCGTCGCTGAGAAAATCCTGGAAAGTGACCTGCCTGAGATCCTCCAGTTCGCCGCCGAATTCGAAGGTGTGGCTGGCCTTCACCCAACTCCAGTGCGTGCCGAAGTTGACCTGTGTCGAGTAATTGCGCCCCTGTGCGCCGCCGAGGACCGCATCCATGTAGCCGCCTACGCGGATGATGGTCTCCGTGGTGCCAGGAGGCGAGAGCTTGGCGACGCCCTGCAGCCCCAGGTCTTGATATCCGGGCAAGCCTTTGGGGGGACCGGGATGTGTGGTCAAAAATCCCCGCCGGCTCAGGGAGCCGATGAAGCTGGCCACCAGCGTCGGCGTGAATATGTAAGACATATTCAGCGTGGAGTGCTGGCTCGTCCAGTCACTCGGCCGGCTGATGGTCAGGAGATTTTTGGGATCTTCCGTGCTCGGCTGGTTCAACGTGTCGTGCAAGTAGGTTCCGTAAACCCGCAACTGGCTGCCGAAGTTGTGATCGACGCGAGTCACGTACTGCCTGGTGTCCTGCTGCATCCGCGTGCCGTACCGCGCCAGCCCGGTCACCGGGTCGCCCACGGGGATCAGTTCGAGTTGTTTCAGCGAGAGCGGATTGAAGAGATTAGCCGGAATCTGATTGCCGGGAAATGGCTGGCCCGTGTCGGGATTAATCAGTTGCTTCTGAAGATTCGAAAAATCGCCTCGGCGCTGGGCCGCGGTCAAAGTGGTCTGAACGTTTGTGGTCGGAGTGCTGCGCAAAGCGGTGTTTTGAAGGGAGAAGAGAAAAAAGGTATTGTCCTTGCGGATGGGCCCGCCAACTGTGAAACCGTATTGGTTGCGTTTCAAGCCGTCCTGCCCGGCTGCAAAAAAGTTCCTGGCATTCAGGTTGGTGTTCCTGAGGAATTCGAAGGCGGAGCCGTGGAACTGATTCGTGCCGCCGCGTGTCACAGCGTTCATCACCGCGCCGCCGCGGCCGCCAAACTTCGCACTGTAATTGCTGGTCTCGTAGCTGAACTCCTGGATGGCGTCGGGGTTCGGGAAGATATTCGGGACCTGAGTGTAGCCATCCTCGTTCGGACCGCCGTCCAGGTAGAAGGCAGTCGAGGAACCGTTGCCGCCGTTCGCGGAGACCAACGAAAACTGAATTTCGGGGCGGTTCGCTCCGGGAGTCTGGATGAACGACGAGACTCCCGTGTAGCCACCGGAAGTGACTCCGGCGTCAGGCGCGAGGGCCATCAACTGCGTCACATTACGGCCGTTCAAAGGCAGTTCGGTGATCATCTGCGGCGTCATCGAATAGCTGACGGTCGCCGAGCGTACGTTGACCTGGGGGGCTTCGCCACTGACGGTGACCATGTCGGCCTGGCTGCCGACACTCAATTGGGCATTGACCGTGGCGGGGCGGTCCACCTGAAGAACGATGTTCTCGCGCGTGTAGGACTGAAAGCCCTCATTCTGGACGCGGAGGCGGTAGACGCCCGGCGAAAGAGCGGTGACCACATAGAACCCTTCGGCGTTCGACGCAACCTCGGTCGTGGTGCCGGTCGACATGTTGGTGACCGTTATCCTGGCCCCGGGGACAACCGCCCCGGTCAAATCCGTTACGGTGCCGGAAAGGCTGGTGGCGCTTCGCTGTCCCCAAACGGAAAGGGACAGAGCTGCTACTGCCAGCAGGGATCTTGCAATCGTGCGCATATGTGGCCTCCTGTAAGTAAAATCAGAACATCAAACTGTCACACAAGCCGCGGCGCGGAACCGCCCGGCGGGTCGTGACGATCCTCCTGCTCAACAGCTCCGAGTTTCCGGTCTTCGTCGCTCAGTGTCATCGCGTAGAGCCGCGCGCGTTTCATGTAAAACTTGAGGCGAATCTCCTTACCCACCAGCTTGGCGATGGTATGGTTGTCCCTCCACCGCACGGGAAAGTCCAGCGCATCGCCCCGGATGTCAAGCGCCTCCGGCTCAGTGAATCCCGGGATCGGCTCCCACCCTCGGGTGAGCGCCTCCACGCGGACCGATCCCCACTGCCATGTGGCTGCGTTGATAAATAACTTCGGGTGCCGCACCGTGAAGGGTTTGGTTACCATTCGGCAACGCCTGGGGTCGGTCCGATGGCCGTCTTCCCGGTCTGGCGAGACCGGCGTTTCGCTGCTCTCCAAAGAGGCAAATCGGTCCCGCTTGAAGGTGACCAGCCCCACGCCTCCCTGTTCAAACGGGGGATCGACGGCTTCGTGCGGGAAGTTCAGCCCGGCATAATACACGTATACGGTGTCATTGAATACGACCGGTTCGGGTTGCGAACAACACATCGCCATGTAGTCGAAATAACCCAGCCGGCCATTCGGTATGAAAGGCTGCCCGCGACATACCCTCGTGAAATGGATTCCATCGCGGCTTGTCGCCAGATGAATGTTAATCGGCTGCGGATGACTGAGATAAAAAACGCTCATGTATCCGACATAGATGTCCCCGAATTTGTGGCAGGCAAACTGATAGAGTTCCGTGTCCGGTGGATCGTCGGCATCCATGGCCAGTATGAATTTATGGTTGTGCCATGTGTTCAGATCCTCGCTCTCCGCATACGCATAAGACCGGTTGTAGCGTTCCACGCCCCTCCAATCGCGATCGGCTTCGACTGCGATCATTCGTTCGCTGAACTCCGGAACGATGCGGCGGTAGATCACCCACTTCTGCTTCGCTCTGTCGTAGATCAGATGCAGCAATGCGTCATCGCCCTCTCCTGAAACATCGTTGGGTGTTTGCCAGAAAGGGCTGTCCTCATCCCTCTGCCAATGGATTCCATCAGGAGAAGTACAGATATGGGCTCCGCATCGCTTCATCATCCAGGCGAGGCCCACGTATTTCTCACTCTCATCTTTTGGTTTGGGATGCTTCACCACCGACCACAACCATCCCTTTTTGCCCTGGTATGGCTGTGTATGTGGGATGATGACTCCCGGCCGCCGGGGTTTTGTCTTGGTGTCCGGCTCGAACCCGGTAAAGACGATGTTGTGGTCGCGGCGGCCTGCTATTTCCAGCGCGCCCACTTCCGGTTTGTCCCAGTGGATCCCATCGGCAGACGTCAGATACGTCGTGTAGCCCGCATACCCATCCAAATAGCCGGTCTTCTGATCGCTGCCGGTCCGCATCCACATCTTGAACAGCTTGTCTTCCTGGTCGTACATAGTGCAGTACGGCTGCATGTACGTGTTTTCCCACCATCGGTCGCGGCGCACGACGGGATTGGCCAAGTGTTTTCTGGGCGGATGGAGCCTGCGCGACACACCCGGTGTCTCCTCGATCATATGGTTGTCAAGAAAAAGTTCCGTCATCGAACCCATGAGAGAGCCTCCACTCGGCCGATGCCGTTGGCCGGCCGGGTTGTCTGAAATTTGAGCGCTGGAGTTTCGTCCGAAAAAAGCAATGCTCCGCCAAGATTTCGTTCAAGGGAATCCGTTGCCATCGCTGGATATCCGGAGCGCACCGCACGTCGCTATGCGTCAGAGAAGTTTCGGCTGAGAGTCTCCGCGGAGGTCGTCACGGTAGTCGGCGCCCACCGGGTTGAGCTTTCTCTCCGCGTCACTGAACGTCATCGCGTACAGCCTCGCGCGGGTCATGCAGAACTTGAGTCGGATCTTTTTGCCTAATAACGCGCGTACGTCGAAATTCTCTTTCCACCGGACCGGATGATCCAGGGCATCTCCGCGGATTCCCAATGCTTGAGCCTCGCTAAAGCCGGGAATCGGCTGCCAATCGGGAGTCAAGGCTTCGACCC